>OCVV011350401.1_pt1 | contig 22504 bp, 14 predicted proteins | sample 1539721 | NCBI WGS metagenome assembly OCVV01 (sample SAMN02144230, study PRJEB22623) | gut metagenome | biome: sheep rumen | host: Ovis aries | place: New Zealand
AAATCCACCCTGCGCTTTGTCATAAGCGATACGGGCATCGGCATGAGCAGCGAGTATCTGCCGAAGATTTTCGATGCCTTCAGCCAGGAGGATGCCTCCGCCACCAACAAGTACGGAAGTACAGGTCTCGGCATGCCCATCACCAGGAGTCTGGTGGACCTGATGAACGGCCACATCGACGTGGAGAGCGTAAAGGGCGAAGGAACCACCTTCACGGTCACCATCACCCTGGGCATCTCCGGAAGAAAGGACGAAGAGGACAGTCTGACCGGGCAGGGAGAGCTTCACCCCCACGAGATGAAGGTGCTGGTGATTGACGATGATCCGGTGGCCTGCGAGCACGCCCGCGTTGTCCTGGGCCAGGTGGGCGTCTACTGCGAAGCGGCATCCTCCGGCGAGGAGGGCGTGGAGATGGTGCGGGTGCAGCATGCAAGAAGAGAACCCTACAACCTGATCCTGGTGGACTGGAAGATGCCCGGCATGGACGGCATCGAGACCACGCGGCAGATCCGGCAGGCCGTCGGCCACGAATCGGCCATCGTCATCCTGACCTCCTACCACTGGGACGATGTGGCGGATGAGGCAAGAGAAGCCGGCGTCGACACCTTCGTGCCGAAGCCCCTCTTTGCCGCGACCGTCCTGGATGAATTCCGGGAGGCCTTCCGCAAAAAGAACCGGGAGGCGCGCCAGCCGGCAGCAGGTCTGGCGGGGCGCCGTATTCTCCTGGCGGAGGATATGGTGGTCAACGCCGAGATCATGATGATGGTGCTGTCCATGCGCGAGATGGAGGCAGAGCTGGCGGAGAACGGAAAGGTCGCCGTCGAGATGTTTGCCGCCCACGAGGCAGGCTACTACGACGCCATTCTCATGGACATGCGGATGCCTGTCATGGACGGCCTGACGGCCACCCGGGAGATCCGGGCCATGGACCGGAAAGACGCAAAGACCATCCCCATCATCGCCCTCACGGCCAATGCCTTCGACGAGGACGTGCAGCGCAGCATGCAGGCGGGCTTAAATGCCCATCTGTCAAAGCCCGTGGAGCCGGAGGCCCTGTTCGGGACGCTGGAGAGCTTGATTAAGAACTGACGGTAAGGAGGCACATAATGTTTTGTACCAGCTGTGGAAAACAGATACCTGATGAAAACCAGTTCTGCACATACTGCGGCGCAAAGCTGAGACCGAGAAGTGCCGTGCAGCAGGATGGTCGGACATCGCAGGATGGCGTGAACCGGGGGCAGCAGGATGCCCGGACCAATGCGTCCCGCCGCCCGGAGCGGGAGTGGACTCCGCCGGGGCAGGAACCGAAGCCGGGCTGGACTCCGCCGGGGCGTGAGCAGATGACCTACGGCGCAGGCCTGGAAGACAAAGACTTCTACGCCGAACCGGAACCGGGCAGAAAGAAATCCATTCTTCCCAAAATTGCCATTGCGCTCATTGCGCTGGCGGTGTTCTTCGGTGCGGCCTTTTTCGGCTACCGGGTCTTCTCCGCAAACGGGGAAGAGACAGTAAAAGAAGCCCGGGAGGATAAAGATAAAAAAGATAAGAAAAAGAAGGATGCCGAGGAAGAAGACGAATCCGTGAAAGAAGAGGAGACGGAATCCGGGGAAGCCGCTGCAGAGACCGCCGCAATCGAAAACGCATCCGCTGAAACCACTGCCGCTGCAGAAACCACCGGGGCTGACACTTCTGCCGGCGGGAATACGAAACCAACCATAAACAAAGAGGAAAGTCTGGCAATTTCCAGAAGATTCAGCACCATGGAAAACGCGAGACTGGCGGATATGGCATGGTTTACTGAATTGAGGCAGAATACCGACAATCCGGACAAAACCATCATCGGACGCTCCTTCCGGTTTGACCAGATCGATCCCTGGATCGGCAGCGGCGGATGGAAAGCGATGCTGATTCCGGTCACCGAATTGAACACAGATACGCATGTTCATACAGGCAATGTTTTTATAACACTATCCGGAGAAAGTGAAGAGGATCCTCTTCAGGCTGCCCTGTCTCTGACCCGTGGGACGTCGATTGACCCCGCTACGGGAAAAGAGGAAAAAGAATCGGGAACGGACATGTTTATCGGGGAGTGGACCGCGGATACCGGACATATTACCGCGGATAATCAGGCCGGCACGATGGTGATCGAGGCTATGTTTGCAGAAAATGACACTTCCAGACAATACGCCTTTGGGGACCTGCAGCTGGAGGGAACCGGAGACTATATGCTGATTATGGTGCGGGATAACAATAGCCGCGCCGGAAATGAAACTGCCGGGAATGAAACCGTGGGAAGCGGAACATCCGGGAGTTAACCGGAATACCCGGAGGCAGCGAAAAAAGCGGAAGACACAGACAGATACGGACAGATAGGCGGGGGACATATGGACGTATACGGCGAATACAGACAGAAACTCCGGACGCCGGATGAGGCGGTCCGGTGCATAAACAGCGGAGACTGGGTAGATTACACGGTGTCACTGGCATTCCCGCAGCTGCTGGATGCTGCGCTGGCCAGAAGAAAAGAAGAGCTGCACGATGTAAAGATTCGGGGAAATCTTCTGTTCGGCCCGATACAGACGGTGGAGTGCGACCCGTCCAGAGAACACTTTATCTACAATACCTGGCACTGCTCCGAGTACGAGCGGAAGCTCTGCGACCGGGGCCTGTGCAACTACATCCCCATGGTGTTCCACAACGTGGTGCCTTACTATGAGCATTTCCTGACCGTCAATGTGGCCATGGTGGCAGTCACCCCCATGGACCGGCACGGATACTTCAACCTGTCCTGCTCCACTGGAACGGTGAAAGGGATTGTGGACCGGGCGGACATTGTAATCCTGGAGGTAAATGAGCGCCTTCCCCGGGTCTTCGGCGGATTCGGCGACTGCATCCATATCTCCGAGGCGGATTATGTGGTGGAAGGCGAGCATCCGCCTCTGCCCGAGTTCGTTCCCGACAAGCCGACCGACATCGAGAGAAGCATTGCCGGACACATCTTCCCTTACATTCCGGACGGTGCAAACCTGCAGCTCGGCATCGGCGGAATGCCCGGCGTGGTCGGGGAGATGCTGGCCCAGTCCGACTTAAAGGATCTGGGGATGCACACCGAGCTCTGCACCGATGCCTATGTCACCCTGCACGAGGCAGGGAAGCTCACCAACCGGCACAAGCAGGTGCTGCCCGGAAAGGGTGTGGCAGGCTTTGCCTTCGGCACCCGGAAGCTCTATGACTGGCTGGACGAGAATCCGGGGCTTGCTTTCTGCCCGCTGGAGTTTGTCAACGACCCGACGGTTATCCGCCGCATCGACAATATGGTTTCCATCAACGAATGCCTCGCCGTCGACATCTTCGGCCAGGTATCCTCCGAGAGCGCAGGCCTCAGGCAGATCAGCGGCACCGGCGGCCAGCTGGACTTCCTTCTGGGGGCTTCGGAATCCAACGGCGGCAAGGCCTTCCTCTGCCTGCCGTCCACCTACACGGACCGGAAAGGACACCGGCACAGCAATATCCTGCCGCACTTCCACGGCGAGATCGTGACCTCCCCCAGGTCCCAGGTCTTCTTCATCGTCACCGAATACGGCGCCGTGAACCTGGAGGGACGATCCACCTGGGAGCGGGCCGAGATGCTGGTGAGCGTCGCTCACCCCGACTACCGGGATGAGCTGATCGAAGCGGCAGAGAAGATGAAGATATGGAGAAAATCGAATAAACGATAGAATCCTTCTTTTGCAGGTAGTAATGCCACAAGAACCCGTTACAATAGAGAATAAGAACGCTGTTTTCAATACATGCAGCAGCGCCGGATACGAAATAAGATACCTTATACTCTTTGTAAATACGGGAGGATAAACATATGAGAAAATATATCGGAACGCTTGCACTCGTTCTCTCCGTAACCTTGGCGGGCTGCGGCAGCGGAGCCGCGCAGACGGCGGAAGCCGGGAAGACAGCGGCGGAGGAAACCCAGGCAGCAGAAGAAAAAGCAGAGGAAAAAACGGAAGGTGCAGCGGCAGAAACAGCCGAAACCTCCGGGGCAGCAGAGGACAAAAAAACTGCCGCAAATGATGCCATCGCCGGCGAACTGGCGGCAAAGAAAGAAAAGAAGGCCGATGAAAAGACCGATGTCTTTGCCGAGATGGCCGGCTGGGAATATGAATTCACCAGCGGTGCCGGTGCCTGGGCAACAGAGCTTGCCGTCAATGCGGACGGTACGTTCTCCGGCACATTCCACGATGCCAACATGGGCGAGACCGGGGAAGGATACGAAGAAAACGGTACCCTGTATCTTTCGGAATTTACGGGAAAGTTCGGAGAAGCGAAAGAACGGGAGCCCTTCATCTATGAAGTTCCCATCGAGGAAATCAATTATAAGAATACGCCGGAAACGGAGAAGATAGAGGACGGAACAAAATACATTTACGCCGAGGCCTACGGCCTCGCTGGGGCAGACAGCCTCCTCGTCTATCTGCCGGGAACCCCCATAGAAAAACTGGATGAGGGCTACATGAGCTGGATCACCCCGCTGCACTTCCGGGAGTGGATAAGCGAAAACTCCTATCTCGACCTGCCGGAAGACCTTCCCTTCTGCGGCATCTATCATCAGAAAGAACAGCTGGGATTCTTCTCCTGGTCGAAAGAAGGGGAAAACAGGCAGTATATGGTAAATCGCTACGGCCTGCCCGGCCTTGTGAATGAAGTGGCAGAACTCTATGAAGACGGTACCTACCACTATCTGGACCGGGATCCGAACGGCATGATATTTGTGGACAACTACTGCTTTGAAACCTCACCGACAGATCTGGAAGGAAGCAGTGAAGACATAGGCAGAGCGGCCATCGGCCGGACCGACGAGGGAGAGACCATGCATGACTTCTTCTGCATGGATTACGACAGCATCGAATACATGGCAAGCGTCATGAGCCTGAACGGAGAAACCACCCGGTACGCCTTCTGGGACAATGGCAGCGGCGAGGATCTGCGGAACTGTTCCGCCCGTATCCTCATCAGCGGCGACTATACCTATGTCTATATCATCTCCGTAGATGCGGACGAGGAACTCTACAAGGGCGAAGGAGCGCACTTCTATCTGTCCTCCCTCACCCTCTCCGGAAAACCGGACAACCTTTCCTCTGCAAGTCCGCTTGGTGCAGAAAAGAAGATTCTCGGATATGTGAAAGCGGATAAAGCAAAAGATACCCTTCTTGCAGATGAGGTAACCTGGGTCAGCGGAGAAGATACCGAGACCCTTGCCCGGTACGGCATCGACCCGGAAGACATCACCAACGACTATGCCATCGTAGATGCCGACGGCGACCATAAGGCATACCAGGTGGCAGAAGATGCACCCTGCTACGTCCAGTATCCGGGAGAAGACAAAATCCACGGATTCGTCACCCAGGAAGAGCTTCGGAACTATCTCGGAAAAAACGGCGACGGAAAACTTCTTGAGCTGATACTCGATAAAAACGATAAAGTAACCTTCATCTACGAGCCCTATACGCCGTAAGAACCGGATTTTGAACGGGAAGATGGAATTCTGAACAAATGATTGAAAACTGAACGGAATTCCGAATTGTAAAGCCGGAGAGATGAGACCAGGCATTGGTCGTCATCCCTCCGGCTTCTTTTTAACTTCCGGGGAATGACTTTGGACGGTGGCCATCAATTCCCGTTGTTTTGCATCACATTTTTTATACGCATTGCGTAACAGAACGAATTGTGATATCCTGTATATGTGCACTGCATACAGCAACTTGGTTCTAAAGTATTAGAAAGAAGGACAAATATGGACTGCAAGATAAATGTAAAAAAACTGAGAGAGATGACCGGGATGAACCGGAGAGAATTCTGTGAATACTTTGAGATCCCCTATTCCACAGTAACCGACTGGGAACGTGAACATCGTCATGCGCCGAACTACGTTCTCAGGCTGCTGGAATACAAAATTCAGATGGAGAACCTTGTAAAAAAGAAATAATATCAGGAAAAACACCTGCATAAGCGAGTGTTTGCCCGGAGAGTCGGAAGGGAGCTATGCCAGCGCCGGACTCGCAAGAGAAAGGAGCTGATGCCAATGGTCACATACGCGGATTTGTTCCAGTTTGTGATAATGCTTTGCGCTGTAGCAACACTGATTATTGTCGCAACACGCAAAAAGTAGCACCCTCTGCCCACGAAGCTAAGGTGCTACCTTTTGTGTAGTAACTAAGTTTGCCGGCGGCTGGCCGTACCCCAGCGTCCGACTCTCTTGTTAAAAGTATTATAACCTGTGAGAATTCACTTTTCAACTGTGAAAATATTATTGGGAAAAACACCCGCATAAGCGGGTGTTTACCCGGAGAGTCGGAAGGGAGCTATGCCAGCGCCGGACTTTTAAGAGAAAGGAGCTGGTGCCAATGGTCACATACGCGGATTTGTTCCAGTTTGTGATAATGCTTTGCGCTGTGATAACACTTGTTATTATTGCAGTACGCAAAAAGTAGCACCCTCTGCTTGGACGGCTAAGGTGCTACTTTTTGAGTAACATATAGATCGCCGGCGGCTGGCCATGCCCCAGCGTCCGACTCTCTTGTTAGAAGTATTATAACCTGTGAGATTTAACTTTTCAACTGTCAAAATATTACTGGGAAAAACACCCGCATAAGCGGGTGTTTGCCCAAAGAATCAGAAGGGAGCCATGCCAGTATGCCAAACTGGAAATTCATCTTCGACCAGAACCGCTGCATTGGCTGCGGCGCCTGCCAGGTAGCATGCAAAGACCGGCATGACCTGCCGGCAGGCCTGCTTTACCGGAGAGTTGACACGATAGAGCGGAATCAGCGCTGGTTCCACTGGACCGACGCCTGTCATCACTGCGAGAATGCCGTCTGCGTGAAAAACTGCCCGACGGGAGCCATGCATTACCGGGATGACGGCACAGTGGCGGCAGATGAGAAACTCTGTACAGGCTGCGGCGCCTGCGAGAACGCATGTCCCTACGGCGCTGTGAAGGTCGCCTGCAGCATTCATACGAATACCACGGCTGCCCGCAAGTGCACCGCCTGTCCGGAGGAGCGCGCCGCGGGGAAAAAGCCGGCCTGCGTCATGGCCTGCCCCACGGGCTGTCTGGACTTCCGGGACCTGGAGAAAGAACCTCTGACGGAAGAAGAGAAGACCGCGCAGAAGAAGACCGAAGAGATGGCCCTCCTGGCCATGTCAGGAGGGGGATTCCGGGTAAATGTCTCCGCCACAGCACAAAAACGCCAAGAGGCACAGATAAAAGACAACATACTTCATACCTCACCGAAGCTTTCTCCCGCAGCCTTCCCCCTTAAGGAATTCTGCGACTTTTTCGAGAGCCGGCAGAAAGCTCTGCGCATCATGGAGAAGCGCTTTGCCGACTGGAACGACCACACAGAGCGGGAGTGGGCCCTGATGTACGATTATGTCTTCCGCGGCACCAGCGCCTGGCTGGAAGCGCCCCTGTGGGCCTCGGCAGCCTTCGGCGAGAAAGTACTGCTGAATCAGACCACCCTGGATGTGATAAAGTTCTGTCACCGCCTGGGCTATGAACCGGCGTGGAACGAGGGAAATCCCCCGGACTACATCGGAACCCAGCTGCACTTCATACAGTGGCTTATGGAAGGGGATAAGACAGAACAGACAGCCGCCCGGCTCTTTGCAAAGACATACACCCTGTCCACGGCCCGCGCCATCGCTTCGTATCTCGCGGACAAAACCGATGTCTATGATGGGATAAAACGCTGGATGGCGGCCCTGTACGGGAAGATAGCACTGCTTGCAGAAGAATTGGATGATACTTCCGCCCCGGCATCCCCCACCGCCTTCCTCGCCTCCCTTCCCCCCGCCTGGGCCATCCCCGATGCCCCGGAACGGGTCATCAACACGGCAGGGCTTAATAACTGCGGCGGCATCTGCATCATCCGCCCGACCGTGCAGGAAAACTGCATGCGGCGTATCGAGAGCGACCAGGAAGCCACTGCACCCCAGCTTCGCGCATGTGTCCGCGGCCGCGGCTATCGAAAAACCTTCCTCCATCCTGGACGACTGAAGTATCCCATGAAGCGGGTGGGAAAGCGGGGCGAAGGAAAGTTTGAGCGGATATCCTGGGATGAAGCCATGGATATCCTGGCAAAAGAGTGGGTCCGCATCCGCGATGCCTACGGTCCCGGATCCCGCTATGTCCTTTACGGCACCGGATCCCAGGGAGTCATGAAACCAGCAAACCTGTTAAGACGGCTTCTCAACCTGGACGGCGGATACCTGGGCTACTTCAATTCCTACAGCTCCGCCTGCGTGAGCTACGTGGATACCTATCTGTTTGGCACGCCGGACTGTGCCCACAGCGCGGCGGATGTGCTGAACACTAAGCTCCTCATCCTCTGGGCCGACAACTCCGCCGAGTCCATCTTCGGGCCGGACCGGAACTACTACCTGGCGAAGCTGAAAGCCATGGGAGTAAAAATCATCTGCATCGACCCCAGAAGAAGCCAGACGGCCATCGCCTATGCGGACGAGTGGATTCCCATAAAGCCCGCAAGCGACGCGGCGCTCGCCGACGCCATGGCATATGTCATCTGGTCCGAAGGCCTGCAGGATCAGCAGTTCATGGACCGGTGCTGCGTGGGCTTCGACGAAGAACATATGCACCCCGGCGTGCCGGCAGGGGAAAGCTATAAAAACTACCTCTTCGGAGGAAAAGACGGCATTCCGAAGACCCCGGAGTGGGCAGAACCCATCACCGGCATTCCCGCGGACAAAATCCGGGAAATCGCCCGCCTCTACGCGACAACCAAGCCCGCCTGTATCGCGGCAGGGTTAGGCGCCCAGCGCCACAGAAACGGCGAGCAGGCGGCGAAAGGCATCAGCATGCTGTGCTGCCTTACCGGTAACGTGGGCATCCCCGGCGGTTCCAACGGGGGCAATGCCAGCAACATGCGGGAACACCGCGGAATCGGGCTTTTCACCGACCGCACCGTAAACCCGTACCCGGCAAAAATCCCCACCTTCCTGTGGACAAAGGCCATTGAACACGGGACAGAGATGACGCCCAAAGACGACCGGGTAAAAGGCGCTGACCGCCTGGACAGCAATATCAAAATGCTGTTTTCCATGGCCAGCAACATCCTCATCAACCAGCACTCGGACATCAACGATACCATCCGCATCCTGCAGGACGAGACAAAGTGCGAATTCATCGTGGTGAGCGACATCTTCATGACGCCCTCCGCCCGCTATGCGGACCTGCTTCTTCCGGCAACCAGCCTGTTTGAAGGGGAAAATGTCATCGTTCCCTGGGTGGGCGGCAATTACCTGCTGAAAAATAACCCGGCCATCCGCCCCATCTTCGAGTGCCGGTTTGAGTGGGACTGGTTAAAAGACCTGGCGGACAAACTTGGCCTCTATGAAGAATTCACCGAAGGAAAACCGGCCCTCCAAACCTGGCTTCGGGAGAATTACGATATCCTCCGGGAGAAAGAAAAAGAACTTCCGGACTATGATGAATTCAGCAGAGCCGGCGGCTGGAAGTACAGAGAACAGGTGAATCAGGTGGCCTTTTCAGAAGAAGTAAAAGATCCGGAACACCACCGGTTCTGGACGCCCTCCGGGAAGATAGAGATTTTCTCAAAACGGCTCTACGATATGAAAGACCCGGCCATCCCGGCGATTCCGGGATATCAGGCCTGCGCGGAGGGACCGGAGGACCCGGCCCGGTCTGAGTATCCCCTGCAGCTTATCGGCTGGCATACCCGCAGACGCTGCCATACCATCCACGACAACAACGAGTGGATGGAAGAAGTCGAGAAGCCCATGGTCTGGATAAACCCGAAAGATGCAGAAAAGAGACAGATCCATACCGGTGACACCGTAGAAATCTTTAACCGCCGCGGCATCATCCGCATGCCTGCCCTGGTCACTGACCGCATCACAGAGGGCGTCTGCGGCATGCCCCAGGGCGCCTGGTACACGCCGGAGCGGGCAGGAGAAAACTCTCCCGACCTCCGCGGCAGCATCAACGTCCTGACCGGCACAGACCCATCGCCGCTGGCAAAGGGCAATCCCCAGCACACCAACCTGGTGGAAATCCGGAAGTATCAGAAACCGGAGAAGAACGAAAGGAGCAGAACATCATGACAGCAGCGATAGACATTTCCTTCCTTCTCTGGCTGCAGGAGATAAGATACGCCCTGGGCCCGGGCGTGGAAGCGGCACTGTGCGCCATAACAGACTTTGCCGCTTCCGTGTATACGGTCCTGATTCCCATAGTGATATTCTGGTGCTTCGACAAGAAGACGGGCCGTGAGACCCTGGCCATCTTCGCCGTCGCCCAGATGCTCAATCAGTTCATCAAGAACACCTTCTGCATCTACCGTCCCTGGATAAGAGACGCGCGAGTGCAGGTCGCCCCGGAGGCGGCAGAGGGTGCTACCGGCTATTCCTTTCCCAGCGGCCATACCGTCATGGCGACCACCATCTACGGAAACCTGGGCAGAAGATACCGGACATCCCATCCGGGCTGGGCAGCCCTGGCAATCTTTGCCGTGCCCCTGGTCATGTTCACCAGGCTCTACCTCGGGTGCCATGCGCCGCAGGACGTTCTGGCGGGCTGCGCGGAGGCGGTTCTTCTGATATGTCTCTCCGGGCCCTGGGAGCGGTGGCTGAAAGAACATGAAGAATACGATACCGCCATTCTCATCGGCGTTCACGCGATTACGGCCATCGTCTGCATCTACTGGGTCATCAAGCCCTATCCCATGGATTACGCCGCCGACGGCACACTCCTGGTGGATCCGGTCCTGATGCAGGAAGACTGCTTCCAGGCAGCAGGGTATCTCCTGGCCTTTGTAACCGGCTGGTACATCGACCGAAGATACATCCGCTTTACCACGGAAGGACTCACAGGTAAAGTCCGGATTGCCCGTATCCTTTCGGGCCTTGTCATTACCCTGGCGGGAGGCCTTACGGCGAGAACCCTGGCGGGAGGACTCGACCTGCGGGCCAGGGAATTCATCTTTTACTATGTTCTTGTGATTTTCGTGACGGCAGCAGCCCCCCGGATGTTCCGCTTTACCGACCGGCTTGCTTTGGCCGGAGAAAAAACCCGGGGAAAGAAAACAGGGGCAAATAATCACGAAATCATCTAAAAGATGGATAACATTACATAAAAAAGTGTGCTATAACATGCTATAGAGAGAAAACATGTCTGGACGAGGAGGACAGTTTTCAGGGGGAAAAGCATGAAAAAGCACACTTTTTTATTGTATGCGGCTCTGGCAGCAGGGCTTAGTATCAGTGCAGCGGCCTTTGCCGGCTGCGGAAGTGCCGGGGCAGGCGCCGGGAGTGCCGCAGAGTCCGCAGAACAGGGCGAATCCGCAGGCGAGACAGACGCTGCGCAGGAGACCGAAGCGGAGGAATTCAGTGAACCGGAAGAGACTGTAGGCCCGCCCAGGATAGAGATTGATGTTCTGGAGAAAACGACAGACTACCGGGATGAGAACGACGGCCATGTGCTGGTACATCTGACCAACACCGAGCTTGTGCCCGGAAACAGCGAGACTGCAGCGTACCCGGCCCTTGCGGACCGCCTGAAGAGTATCAGCCGCGACGACCTGACCTACAAACAGGACGTGCTGAAGAAAACGATCAAGAGCTGCATGGACGAGTATACAGCCCACAGCGAGACCTTCACCACCATGCAGGTGGGCATCGATGTCATCATGGGGCGCACCGACGAAGAGATCGTGAGCTTCATGAAAAAAGAATACTCCGACCTTGACGGGGAAAGCCCCTTCTGGACCTACCAGGGGATGAGCATCGACCCGAAGAGCGGAAGCAGCATAAAATTAAGCTCTATCGTGACCGATCAGGAGCTTCTCCCGGACCTGCTGGCAGAAGAGCTTCGCAGCAAAGAGCCGGAAGTATATGAACGGCTCTGCCCGCCGCCTCCGGAGACAGAACCGGAAACGACCGCTGCGGAAAAGACAAAAGCAGAAGAGAACGAAGATACCGACGAAGGCAGCACCGCAGAATCTGATGCAGCAGAAGAAACCGCAGAATCCGAACCGGAGACCGAGCCCGTGCCGGATCCGGCCGTCGTGAAGACCATCCGCGACTGCCTGAAGCGCTATTCCGGAAACGGCGAAAGCCTCTGGTGTCTTACGCCTGAAGGCCTGCGATTCTATTTCGGCCCCTACGCGCTGGGCGCAGGCTCCGGCGAGCAGATCCTGACCATCCGGCAGGAAGACCACCCCGAGCTCTTTACGCTCTCCATCGTCAACTACCCGGAGATCACGGTAAGAACCCGCACATCAGAGCGCATCTTCCCGTTGGAAAATGTTTCCGTCACCGGCGCATATACCGCATTTGATGTCGATGAGACCAAGTATCCCGGCCTGGCCGAAGCCCTGAAGACCTATGAGGAAGAGGCCGCCGCCCGCGTAAACGAAAAGCTGGATGCGTGGGAGAAAGAAGCGGGAAAGATCACCGACGAGACCGTCTTTAAGAGAGACTTCCGTATTGTCGCGCAGGATGTCACCGCAGACATCAACACCCTTACCTTCGATGAGGTCATCCTGAGTACCGACGAAATCTCCGAAGAAGCAAAAGAAGAGGGAAGAAGCACCCTGACCTGGGACATAAAGACAGGAAGAAGCAAAAAAGAGTAAAAGACATAAGAAACATACCAGAAACAGAACAGACGAAAAGCAAAACCGGCGTCGCACATCAGTGCGGCGCCGAACTTGTTATATATATCATTTTTCAGTTCCCCGCAGCTTCCACAGCTTCAGAACTTACCGGGAAATTAAAATAGGTATCGGGATAGGGCTCATCAATCAGGGTGAAATGCCACCATTCCGTGGAAATCGGCTTGAACCCGTGGGCCGTCATGGCCTTGCGGAGAATCAGCCGGTTGTTCTTCTGTTCCGGGGTGAGCTTTTTGTACTCATAATGGGACGCATCACCGAAGTAATCGAAAGTGCCGCCCATATCCGCATCCTTCCCCGTGCTAAGGTCAAACAGGGTGATATCCACGGTGCTTCCGCGGCTGTGCCCGGACCGCTTTGCGATATAGCCGGAAGAAAAGAGCTGGGACTTGTCCACCTCGGGGTAAAAATACTCCTTCATCCGGGTATCCCCGAGGTCCTTTGCCCACCTTACAAAGTGATTCACCGCATCCTGGGGCCGGTAGGCGTCATAAATCTTAATCCGGTATCCCTGAGCCATCAGGTCATCGCTGGCCTCCTTCAGCGCCAGCGCCGCTTCCCTGGTGAGGAGAGCGCAGGGCTCGTCATAGCCGTCGATCCTATCGCCGACAAAATTGAACGTAGAGTGGTACCGGATCTCCAGAATGGCGTCCGGAATCACCTGACTTACCACCACAAAATCCGCGGCGGCCGCAGCCTCGTCCTTCGGGAGCGCTGTAACCTGCGGCCGGCTGGAATCCTGCACATTCGAATTTTCCGTTTCCTTCTGTGTTTCGCTGACAATCACGATCTGCGACTCTTTTTGCTCCCTGGCCGCAGAGCTTTCCTTCCGGTCTTCCTTTTTAGTATCTGCCGCCGAAGTTTTCTCTGCTGAAGCTTTCTCTGCCGAGGTTTTCTCTGCCGAGATTTTTTCAGCAAGAATCTCCACCGGCTTCGTCAGAGCCCCGCAGGCAGTCAGCGTCATCGTTCCGGTCAGAATTGCAGTCAGCAGAGCAAGTACATACTTTTTCATGACATTCCCCTTCTGCGCGCGGCCATCTGCCGCACATCCTGATTCGATAATAGCAGAGAGGAAAAAGAAAGTAAATGGAACTTACTGCGCGGCTTCACTTTCAGCCGGCATTTCCGGAGGATTTCCCTCTGGTGCGCCTGCCGGGGGATTGCCCTGCGGAGGCTGGCCATTCGGTGCGCCTTCCGGGGGATTCCCCTGCGGGGGTTCGCCCTGACCGCCCTGCGGAGGCTGCATGCCCTGTCCGTTTCCGGGCTTTCCGCCCTGCGGAGGCTGACCGCCCTTTCCGCCCTGGGGACCGCCCTGACCGTCACCGGGCTTCCCACCCTGCGGGGGCTGGCCGCCCTTTCCATCCGGGCCGCCCTGGCCGGAGCTCTGAATCTCCACCACGATCGCCTCACCGGTGGAAGCGGTGCCTTCGGTGTACTCCTTATCGCCCACAACCAGCTTGTGGCCATTAAGGTCGATGGCATCCTCGCCGCAGGTAAGAGAAGTAATATAAGAATCTGCAGTCAGCGTCCACTTCGCGCCGTCCTCCAGCTCCACATACACCTGGCCGTCCGCGCCCGCGGAGTTGATTGCGCCGGTGTAGGACGAATCATCAGAGATATAAAAGTTCAGGGACGAAACAGAATCCACGACCATATCGCCGTCGATATGCTGATTCTCCGTGTGCAGGTCCACATGGCCGCCGTTTGAGCCTTCCTGGCCCCATCCGGCTGCCGCCGCCCGGAGGAAGACGCCGTCGCCCTCATTGACGATATCCGTGCCGGCAAGCGTAATCACGGCCCGGGTGTTGTTCACGAAGAACACATCCCCGTTCTTATTGGTGATAGAGCCGCCGTCAGTGGTAAATGAAGCCGTTCCCTCATCGGCATCGCCGGACATGGACTGGTAAATCATCACGGCCTGGTAATAATCCGAGTGATTGCCATTCTTTTTATTATTATCGGCGGTAAGCTTCACCTCATTCAGGGTGACGCTGTTCTTGCCCTCCACCACGACGCCCTGGGAGGCGGTGGAAGTAAGCTCTGCGTCAGAAACCGTGATATCCGCCGTCGAATAGATAACGGGAGAGCCGACGCCGTCGGTGGTGTACGTACCGTCCGTCACATTCACGGTGCCGCCGCCCCTGTCAGACCGGATCGCTGCGGAAGAATTGCCGGTGGTGTGAATCGTGAGGCCCGTGGCGTTCATCGTACCGCCGCCGGTGGTCATCAGTCCGCCGGAGCAGTTGCCGGTGGTCTCAATCACCGAATCCTTGATATTCACCGTCGTTCCCTCGCCGTAGCTGAATACCGCATTGGCGTGGGTGCCGTTCGTGGTGATATCCATATTGTCGAGATCCAGGGTTGCTCCGTTGGTGGCAAATACAGCCGCATTCTCGCCGTAGAAATCTGCCTCATCGCCCTCCGCTTCGCCGGTTTTTACAACCTTCGCATCCTTATAGGAAGCCTTCTCGCCGTCCGCAAGAATCGCATGTCCGCCGTCCTCGGCATTCTCATAGACGCCGGAATAGTCCTGCTCGCCCGAACTCTCCGAAGCATCCATCGTGATCTCCTCGGGAGTCTCCTCCGCCGACGCATCATCGGACGCAACTTCCGTCGAGACAGCCACCGTCTCTGCAGTCTGCCCCGAGCAGGCTGTCACACTCAGCATCACCGCCGCCATGGCAGCGCATCCAAGACTCCGGAACGTCGCCCGGTTCATACGGAATCTTCTCATATCAAAACCTCCATCCTGAAAACAAGAGAAACATGATAAACATGTAAAATGCATTTCTGCTATACACCGTACTATAAACTCAAAATCTGTTCAAACCATGACCAAAATGTGTAGAAGATGTGAAATCAGCTTTTGCGATTTCTATTTTAAGATTTTGCTGAGATCGACAATATTTTAAAATAGTACTTTAAGATATCATCAATTTTGGAAAATCTTAAAATAATATTTTAAGATTATGTTGACTTACAAAAAATCTTAAAATAGAATAGTGCTAAGGTCAATAATTCCCCGACCGAAGGCCGGGGGCAGAATAGAAAACCGACAGTGGCGTGCAGGGAGGAAATATGATCCGCAGAGAACACTATTTATCAAAGATCAGGCCATTCTATGACAGTGATCTGATTAAGATTATGACAGGGATCAGACGGTGTGGAAAGTCCGTTATTCTGAGACATGTAATGGAAGAACTGGAAGCAGCCGGGAAAAGGTGCCTGTTTCTGGATTTCGACCTTCTCCCAGTACATCGTGAAATCCCCAATGCAGATGCACTCATCGATTATATCAGCAAATATCTGGGCAAGGACAAACTTTACGTATTCCTGGATGAAATTCAGAATCTGGATGGATGGAACGAGGCTTGCAGAACAATAAGACTATACAATACATCCCTGTTTATCACGGGGAGCAATTCAAAATTGCTGTCAAAAGAGTTTACAAAAGAACTGTCCGGGCGCTATGTATCTTTCCGCATCAAACCCTTTGTGTACGCAGAAGCAGAAGAATACAGCACGCAGTTGGGAAAGACATTCGAAATTACGGACTATCTGATTTGGGGCGGATTCCCTGCAGCTTTGGAACAGCCGGATGCAGAGTCGAGGAAAAGGTATTTAACGGATCTGAACAATACGATTATTTATAATGATTTGGAGAACAGATACCATATACGAAAACGAGATATCTTTGAACGGATTGTGGATTTTGTATTAATATCCAATGCCCGCATTTTCAGCGCAAAGTCCATTGCGGATTATATGAAAGGTCAGAATATCCTGGTAACAGTACCGACGGTAATTAAATATCTCGGGTATCTGAAAGAAGCATATATCATTGAGGATGTTCACCTGTATTCACCGAAAGCAAAGGCGAAACTGAACTATTATTATAAACTGTATGACGAAGATGTATCGCTAAACAGCATTCGACAGAGCGGACCGAGGTATGATCTGACGCACAATTTGGAAAATGTTGTACTCAACGAGCTTATTTACAGGGGGTATGAGGTTTCTGTATATAATAACAAAGGCAGAGAAATAGATTTTCTGGCTGTCAAAGATAATAAACAATACCTCGTTCAGGTGGCATACAGTATAGCTGAGGATAAGACATATGAGCGCGAATTTTCAGCATTTGCAGAATTAGATAATTCTATGAAAAAGATTATCATCACAAACGATGACATAGACTATTCAACAAGTACAGTTTACCATTACAGACTGAAGGATTTCCTGAAAATGGACGAATTGTAAAACCCGGAAAAGATATGGCCGGCAGCCTCGTGTTCCTAAGGGATATTCGATGTGTTTGCACTTAGACACAGGCAATACCTTGCGGCACCCCTCCCAGGACCGGCCACACGACAATTGTACTCCCGGAGTATTCTTCATGCAAGGGCCGAAAACCTTCCGAAACTTTTGACGCCAAAACACCGTTAAACTACATTAACCTGCTACGGCCTCGCCGACGAATCCTATGCAAAGATTATTCTGACCGATACCGGCTGGCTGATGGTCACCGACGAAGAACTGGCAGAATATCTGGGAGAGGAGGACTTCACACCGCCTCTGGATGTGGAGAATGGAAAAGTGACCGAGCCGGAGACGGATACCCTGATTCCAGCCCTGGAAGACGTGATCAAACTGATGCCAAGAGAAGAGGCCGTCCTCACAGAGGACGACCCCGCAGCTTAAGAACTATTATGAAACACCGGCGGCAATGCCATTCTTTTTGAGAAAGCGCTCCACATTCTCATCCCAGGCATGCTCCAGCGTTTTATCCATCGTAAACTGGGAGAAGCTTACCCCTGTCACACAGTACAGGAGCTTCTCCTCATAGCGGATATTGATGTAAAGCCCGAGACCCGCATCCTCTCTGAGATTCGGCGCATGCTCCGCCATGAATCTGGCCGCCCCCTGGGGCGGCAGCCGGAGGATGATATGGAAGCTCTCGGGCTGCTTTTTGCCCTTAATCAGAGAAAAGCAGAAAGGTCTGACCATCTGCCAGGTGGCGTAATCCTCCAGCCTTGCCTGCTCCAGCTCCTCATCGGTAAAAAAGTCCTGGTGGAGTCTTCCGTCCACCGTGAAGGCGGCAAAGGTCGTAAACCGCGCTTCCTGCACCAGAAACCGGTCAAATGTCTCCGCCATAAAGAGCTGTCTTGTAAATTCCCTGATATCCTCAACCTGAAGCGCAATCATAACAGGGCCTCCTTCAGCATAGGCTCACCCATAATCTTCCGGTAGAACTCCTTGGCGTACCGGTACATCTTGATCGTGTAATCCCCGAACTCAATCCCGGCCATGCTCTTAAACACAGCCCACAGGGCCCATAGAAAGCCGCCCAGGGCTGCGTAGGCGTAAGTCACCGCCGTCTCCTCGGCCGTCGGTTTCCGCTCCAGATAGACCGAAAGGAGCTTCTCTGTCTGGGAAATGTCATAGTAAGCGTAGATGCTGCTCATGGCGATGTCCAGCAGCGGGTCTGCCATGCCGGCATACTCCCAGTCGATGAGCCGGATGTCCCCATTGCCTAGAATCAGGAAGTTATCACACACCGCATCAATATGGGCCAGCACCTTCGGCCGGTTCTTTTTTTGGAGTGCGGCAATCAGCTCATCCATCCGTGCCCGCACCTGGTCATAATCCTCAAACAGGTTCTGCTGCATGTGGCTGCAGAGGCCCTCATAGAAGTCGATGCGCTCTGCGATGTCAAAAGGATGGTCCACCGTGATGCCGGACTGATGAAGACGCCGTACGATCGCCATGCAGGAAGCAACCTCCGGGCTCTCCGGGTCGGAGAAATCCGCATTCCTTGCTCCTTCATAATACTCCGAGATCTTATATCCCGTATCCTCATTAAAGTAGATAACCTTCTCCGTGATGGCAAGACCCGCCACTGCCGCGTAGACCGCGTGCTCCTGATGGCGGTTAATCAGCTTTTCTGTCCCCTGTCCGGGAACACGGCAGATATAGTGGCGTCCTTCCACCTCGAAGAGGAAGGACTGATTCGTCATGCCCGCCTTCAAGCAGCGGATATTCTGAATCTCCGACTCCCGTACATGGAAGACCTGGGAGACCAGCTGCATCGCCCGGTTATCCGAGTGATTCTGATATCTGGGGTCAAAGTTCCGAAGCTCCTCCAGATTTTCAAACTCATAGACCTGGTCCGCCGGCTGGCAGTTGGCATCCATCGGCAGCTCCTCAATATGGTGCACCAGGGTCTGCTCCCAGTAATTCTGCTCCGTGCCCGGGGCCAGATAGTCCGCCTCCGCCATCGGCAGGAACGTTTCGGTAAAGTCCTTGAGCATGCAGACCGGCCCGTACATCACCCAGGCATCCCGCCCGCCCACGCGGACATCCGTGATGCGCCCCTTCTTATTAATATCCAGGCACCACTCCGAAGTCGGCCCTTCCATATAGACAGAAGAGTACCAGGAGGCACACTCATAGGCGTGGAACATATTATTGCGGATCCAGTTGTCCGAGACCAGAAGATACATATTCCTGCCGCGGAACAGCTCTCTTGCATGCCAGTAGGTGGACAGATTATTCTTCGTCAGATACTCCGGGTTATAGAGAAGCTTCACATCATACTTATCAATCAGATACTCAAACTTCTCCTTGAGATACCCCACGACAATCGTAATATCCCGGATACCGGCATAATGGAGCTGCTTAATCTGCCGCTCAATCATCCGCTCCCCCAAAACCTCCACCAGGCCCTTCGGCTGCTCAAAAGTGAGCGGCACAAACCGGGAGCCGAATCCGGCGGCGAAAATCACCGCCCCGTCCATCCGGTAAGGGGCGAGGTATTCCTGACCGGCTTTGGTAAGTCTATACCGTGCCTTTCCGGCCTTCCCGTCCTCAATAGCCTCCAGAAGTCCGCGCTCTGCGCACTCCGAAACCAGCTTATTCACACTTCCCAGCGAAACGCCGAGAATCCCCACCAGCCCCCGCTGAGAGATATCCTCCTGCTCCAGAAAACTCCGACACACCAGTCCGATACGGTCCATAACAACACTCCTGTATGTTCAAAAATCTATAATCAAACTTAATTATGAACAGTATAGCACCGGAACAAAGGAATGACAACATAAATAAACAATGGTATGATAAACATCGTAGGTACCTTATTTAGCGCAACCTCATCTCACACGGAGGAACTACGAATGAAAACCTGGAAAACACTGCAGAAGAAGGCAGCAGCCCTCCTTATCGCGGTACTGGCCGTCCTTACGCCCCTGAGCTCCTATGCAGCAGTATGGCAGCAGGGCACCGGCGACTACGCAAACCGCGCACAGTACATCAATGACCTGGGACAGCCTGCTGTAAACACCTGGCTCTGGCTTGACCGGAACAGCGACGGCATCGCTGAGCGCTACTGGTTCGGCCCGGACGGCTACACCCTGCCCGGAGGCGCTGCCCCGGACGGCCAGCTGGTAGATGCAAACGGTGCATGGCTGGTAAATGGCATCGTCCGCACCCGTCCCGTCGCCGCCACGGGTGTCATCGTCCGCGTCGGTACCGTCGTAGAAGGCGAGGGCGCCAATGCAGGCCACTTCTGGTATAAATACACCGACGGCACCTATCCGGCTAATCGCTGGGCCTGGATCGACAAAGACGGCGACAAAGCTGCCGAATGCTACTACTTTGACGCCCAGGGCTGGTCCGTCACCACAAGTACAAACCCTGACGCCTATCCCGTAGACATGACCGGCGCCTGGACCATGAACAACGCGGCTCTGAAACTTCCGGTCACCGGAACTACCCATTACTCCGGCAGCACCACAACCGTGGCCACCGCCAAGAAGAAATCCTCCGGCGGAGGCGGCGGAGGAGGCGGTGGCGGCGGAGGAGGCGGCGGTGGAGGAGGCGGCGGAAGCAGCTCCTCCGGCAGTTCCTCTGATGAAATAATAATAGATGACGCAGAGAAAGTTACTCCATCTCCACTGTTTAGAGTGGGCATGTCCAGTTGGAATACCTATATGGAAAAACTGGCAATTAATGAAGATATTGAACAGTTTAAAAAGAAATATATTCGTTCGAAAATGAGTGATTTTGAAAAGGAACTCACTCTGATTCAGTATATTGTCAGCAAAACTTCGTATAGTGATACAGGAGCTGATTCTGAAAGCTCAGCCTATGGGATGGTAAAAAATGGAAAAATGCTTTGCAGCGGGTATGCAGATGCATTTTTGCGATATGGTAAAGCCATCGGATTGGATGTAGGCTATGTAATTAATGAGAAACATGCGTGGAACATGATCAAATTGGATGATCAATGGTATCAAGTAGATGTGACCTTTGAGGATTCCGGAGAAGATAATAATTACAACTTTGGCAATCTTCGGAATAAGTATATCAATCTGGAGGATGTGGAACTATCTGTGGCGAATTATCATGGAGAACGGTTCGGACCGTGGGAAAATAATGGTAACAAAGCCACAGCTATAGCTTATGGCACGCCTGTTGTAGCACAGTACATGTCAGACGGGACCATCAATACCAGCCTTGCAAAGTCCTATCATGATCGAAAAGAGGCGGAACTGTCTTCCTATATTAATAATGATAAGGCAAAGGACATTACCTATCAGGACGAGGACGCAGTCGTCCAAGCTCTGGTGGTACAGCTTGACAAAGCAATTCAGAACAAAGAGAAGAATATCAACCTTTTGGTGCGTTATAACGATTATAGTCGAGCTGTGGATTCTCGTGAGAGTAAGACCGTCGTCGGTATGAATGATTCTGTGATACAGAAAACGCTGACGCAGCTGAAAGCCAAATATCCGGACATCATTACGGGGGCAAATGTTTCTGCCCAGAAGCCGGAGGCTGACGGCAGCACAAAGTACGTCTGCCGGAACACATTCACTGTTTCTTATAAAGAAACAGCAGTAACCCAGCCGGCTGCGCAGACAGCGACGGCTGCGACGGCAACACAAACAGCTGCAGCGGCACCGAAAGCAGCAGATGCGGCAGCACCGGCAGCAGTTGCTGAATCGTCAGAACCGGCAGCAGCAAAAACGACAGCAGCTAATTCTATGACACTTACTGTATTACAGAAGACAGAGGAAGATGTTGCGGCGACCGCTTTAGAGGAGAATGTTACCAACGATCAGAAGAAGGGAGAAAGCAGTCGCATAGAAGAATCGATATCAGAGGAATCCGCAGCGGAAGAAACGGAAGAGAAAGAGCCTACGGAGGAGAAGAAAGAAGAACCCAAGGATAAGGTCGAAGACTTGGAAGATGGCGCAGAATCGGCTGAAACAGAGCCTCAGAAGGCAACATCCTCTAATCTGTAAATCTGTAAAGGATAATAACGCAAGTATTGCAAAGTTTATTGCAGAATATTCTTACGAAAACGGCACTCAAAATGTAACACTTTCGTAAGAAATTGCTTAGGTTATGTTTATAGCATTTTTGGATCGGATACTCTATAATGATGACTGTATCGGAGAACTGGTCTTAAGACTTTCCTAAGAATTAATCAAGACTTTCCAAAAAACTCTTGATTAATTTCACTGAGGGAAGTATAATCGACCTGTAATGCGATCGGGAATTTCGAAAAAAGCATTTCAAAAAAGGAAAAGGAGTGTGCATCTATTATGAGAAAGCAGACAAAACTTGTTGCAGTGCTCTCTGCAGCAGCACTTCTCGCTCTTGGTGCATCCATGACTTCCTTCGCCGCTGGTTGGGAGAAGGATGAGGCTGGAATCTGGCATTACTATGATTCCGACGATGACATGGTTACCGGCGAGTGGAAGAAAGACGGCGGAAAGTGGTTCTATCTTGAT
>OCVV011302598.1_pt1 | contig 22487 bp, 15 predicted proteins | sample 1539721 | NCBI WGS metagenome assembly OCVV01 (sample SAMN02144230, study PRJEB22623) | gut metagenome | biome: sheep rumen | host: Ovis aries | place: New Zealand
TGCTTTCTAAGGTTTGAAATTAATCAAACCTATATAAGGCGAAGCCTTATCATCGCAGAACCAAAGGTTCGGCGATTGCATAAACGAATGATCGATGATCCTTGTCATGTTAAAACGTTAGCTTTACCATTCCAAAATTTACTGTTCTTATTTGGATTCGTTCAATTCCGAATATTCTTATAAAGAATTTTCGGGGTTGTCATCATTATTCTGTTGTTAAAGTTCGTTTTGTTTGCTCACTAGATGAGCAAACAAAAACCATCGCGTTTTCAGTCTCGTAATCATGTCTCTCAAGCGACAGCTTGTTTATAATACTACTTTAAAAACTCAAAGTCAACCACTTTTTTCAATTTTTTTTAGGAAATTTTCATCTTTTTTTCAAAGCCCTTTTTCATATAAAAAGAGGGTTGTTTCCAACCCTCAAAATCTTGTGTTAATTTTTTTTAAACCACTATATATTCCAAATAGATATCACATTATAATAAACTTGAATATTTCATAAAATCTATAATAAATCATTTGTCTAATTTACAAACATATATATGTTGATTCACTGCTATACATTCATAAGTATCTTCTGAATAATATTCGTCTCATTAAATTTCTCCAGCATTATATTTCCTTCTATCATTTCATCGAAGGCCGAGCCGAAGAAGAGTCCGGCTATTACCATGAATATCCATATGATAATAACACCCGCTGCGATTCCAACCAGAAAGCCGCCAAGTTTATTAACGCCCGACAGAACCGGATCGGACTCTATCATTAGGCGAATTATCAGACTGATAAGAAGTAGTACGAGTCTTAGTGCAATAAAGACCGCCAGGAAGCATCCTATATTCACTATGAGCCTGGCGCCGTACTTTGCCATATATCTATAGAAGTTATCGACTCCCAGTCTTGCGTAGGTATCATCATTATTATTTTCTATAAATGACATTTTTACAGAGGACGGGAGATCTAGTGTATCTATCATCTGCATCTGGGTTGCCTTGTCAGGCTGCTCCTCCATCAGTTTCGCGGTTTCTTCCTTAGCCTTTTTCTCCAGGTCGTCTGTCATTCCTGCGTCCCTGAGTGACTGCTTCATCTTCTTCTCCATATCCTTCTGGAGTTTTCTATATATCTTCTCTTCCGCCGCCGCGCTGAACTCCGTTTTTTCGACTACATAGTCCGTCACGTATGGATTTACATAGTATGCGACGAAAATAGACAGTATTAAAGCAATAAAGCCAAAGAGAGTCTTGAACAAGCCTCTCCTCAGCCCTACTAATCCGCATATGCATATTATTGCTATTATTCCAAATACCAAGTAGTACATTTAGTTGTCCTCAGTTTTTAGTCTGATAGTCTCAGTTTTATTCTCAAATGTGACCATGTATTCATTTCGTCTTGATGACGGCGTAATAGACTTCACGATGCCATCAAATGTATAGGAGAATTTCTTGCGACCATTACTCTGAATAATCAGACACTGGTTGCCGCCACTAATGATTATTTCATCCTCCGCTGTATAGATCTTGTCATAATCCATATTGAATGAATATTCAAAATTCTTCTTTCCCGACAGATCATAGCTGTACAGGATATAAGCTGTATCATTTTCCTTCTTCTTATCCGGTGCAATGTAACCCAGATATTCGGAACAGTAGAATATACTTGTAGCCTCGCCGCCATATTTGATACTTCCACGCTCCGATGGTTTCTCCTTCATATTATATAGAAGAATCTCCGTATCGGAAAATGCCGCTACAATATCATTTGTCACGAACTCTACCTTCGGAACCATTTCTTCATCAAAGGAGTAACCGCCCACCATTCTATCAGCGTTCTCATTCTGACCAACCTCACCGAAGTTGTACGCAGTCAGGTTGTTCTTGATATTCACGCCGTCCATCTTGAAGTAGCTGGTGAACAGCTTCTTTCCATCATTAGAGATGGCGATATCCATAGGGTATCCGCTCTTATCTATAGAAGTCTGAATCTCGTAAATGATATTTCCATTCTTATCATACATATGTATGTAGTTCGTCTCGTCCGATTCGAGGATAGCTGCAAATGCTCCTTGCTTCGCCACATCTATGTCGCATATAGCGTATGGCATTTTTACGGAGCTGACCTGCCCCTCGAGACCATATACAGCAACCAGGTTTCCACCCTTATCTCCAACTACAGCGTAGTCTCCGCAGACAGAAGCTATCGGAACTCGGAAATCTTCTCCGGCGGTCCAGACAACCTCGCCCTTCTTATTAATGTAGGAAACTCCATCCGGAGTATATTTGAGGACATTTTCACCAAAGGACAGATATTCAGCATTTGAGTCGTACAAAGTCTCAGCGGAATCCACTACTTTGATGCCCTTGTAGGTTCTCATCTTGAGATATACATATACTCCAACAAGGACAAGCACCAACAGCACAATAACAGCTACCGCCAGGCTTGCTCTAGCTCTTCTACGGCCGAACCTACGACGCTCATTTTCACGCCTGGTTTCCTCGGAGCCTTCTACGTATATTACGTTGTCTGTTCTTCTTCTGTCTGCCATGGTGGTTCCTTTTCCTTTTATTTGTCTGGGAGTCACACTTTACAATTAGCTAAGATGTTTGCTCTGGAGAGCTTTGTTAACTGCACTTATAAGTGCGTAGGCGGATGCCTCAATGATATCTGTATGGATGCCTGCACCGTAGAAGATCTCGTCCTGTCCCTCTACCTGAATTGCCACATAAGCACAGGCCTGAGAGTTGGATCCTCTTGTGAGAGCATGCTCGTCATAATTTACTATTTCGAATTTAACAGCAAAATGCCTCATAATGGCATTACTGATTGCATCCAGTCTACCATTTCCCTGTCCATGATAAACCTTGTGAACTCCGTCTCTCTCAATAGTGAGTTCGCACTTGATGCCATCCTCCTGCTGGAAATGGCACTCTGTGAATTCAATAGGAGTTTTGACATTTACGTACTGCTCCTTGAATACGTTATAAACCTCATCCGGCTGAAGTTCTCTATGCTCATGGTCAGATACACTCTTAACAGCATATCCAACACTTTCCTTCATCTTCTTTGGAAGGTTGAAACCATACTTTGTCTCAAGGATGAATCCAACACCGCCCTTACCGGACTGTGAGTTGATACGAATAACATCGCCGTCGTAGGTTCTTCCGATATCCTCTGGATTAAGTGGAAGGTAAGGGGTTGTCCACATCTGATCAGGATCCTCCTCACGCCACTTCATACCCTTTGCGATAGCATCCTGATGTGAACCTGAAAATGCCGCAAAGACAAGCTTGCCGCAATATGGCTCTCTTGGGTAGATCTCCATTCCTGTGAGTTTCTCGTATGTTTCCTGAATCTTTGGCATATCTGAGAAGTCAAGGCATGGATCAACTCCATGTGTATACATATTCATGGCAAGTGTAATGATATCTACATTACCAGTTCTCTCACCATTTCCGAAAAGTGTTCCTTCTATACGGTCTGCTCCTGCAAGTATACCCAGCTCCGCGTCAGCAACACCGCAGCCTCTATCATTATGAGGATGAAGTGAAAGGATAACATTATCACGATACTTCATATTCTTGCTCATGTATTCAATCTGGCTTGCATATACGTGAGGAAGTGACATCTCAACTGTTGCAGGAAGGTTGATGATAGCCTTTCTATCTGGGGTTGGCTGCCATACGTCCAGAACTGCATTACAAACCTCAAGTGCATACTCAGGCTCTGTACCCGTGAAGCTCTCCGGGCTGTACTCAAAACGGTACTCAGCACCGTCCTCATCTGCAAGTCTCTTCAGAAGTGCAGCACCATCGATGGCGATCTGCTTAACTTCATCCTTAGACATTTTGAATACCTGTTCACGCTGTGCCACGCTGGTGGAGTTGTAAACATGAACAACTACGTTCTTAGGATTTGCTCCTCTTACAGCTTCAAATGTCTTCTTGATGATATGCTCTCTGGCCTGTGTAAGAACCTGAATAGTAACATCATCAGGGATTAAGTCTTCCTCGATAAGCTTGCGGCAGAATTCATACTCTGTCTCGCTGGCTGCCGGGAAGCCGATCTCGATTTCCTTGAAGCCTACACGGATGAGCTCCTTGTAGAACTCAACCTTTTCATCAAGACTCATTGGTACGACAAGTGCCTGATTACCATCTCTCAGGTCAACACTGCACCAGATAGGAGCCTTGTCTATATACTCCTTTTTCACCCAGTCGGTACTATCGACAGGTGGCATAAAATAACCTCTTCTGTAATGCTCGAAATTCTTCATAACTAGCTACCTCCAAATTCTTATTGTACTATCTTTCATTAGTTAATGCAATTGGTAAAAGAGTCTGTGAAGCCGTCTCTTATGCGTCTAAAAAATAAAAGTCTCCACAGATCTTTCGATCTGTAGAGACGTAAAATACGCGGTACCACTCTACTTCATAAGCATACGCTTATGCACTCATCGGTACGGAGCCGGTTCATTATATGCTATCAGCTCTTATACCTTCCCTCTGTAACGGTAGGGATCCGAGTTAAACTACTATCGGACTCTCATTTCCACGGAACCTTTTGTTCGAACCGAAGGAGCCCTGTTTCACTCAACCTGCTCAGGGGCGAGTTCGGTGTGACTATCCTCTGCCTTGCACCACCCGGCAGTTCTCTCGATATCCATGTATATCAGGAATCATCATCACTTACTATTCCCCATCTACGCATTTAGATGGTTATTTAATTGAACTCTAAACTAACACAACGGACTTGAATTTGTCAAGTATATTATTTCTTTGCAAATATCTTCTCAACCATTTCATTCGCATAGTTGAAATCGTCCGCGGATATCTCCTGCTTAGAGAACCCTGCTCGTTCAAGTATGTCGCCCATCTTAATTTTGTCGTTCTCAGAGAACGGTAGCAGGTATTCCATCTGCTCGCTATAGTTCATCTTTTCTCTAAGAGTCACATCCTTCTTGCGTTTCTTGGCAAGGAGTCTGGAATACTTCATAATCAGCTTGTCGGAATATCCCGCCTTGCTGTACTTAACCCTGTACTTGATGGTAGGATAAATCTTCAGGAAAACGAAAATTAGTATCGCAAGAGCCACGAGACCCATTACAACATAAGCCACGTATCTCATAACTGTATCTGCCCTGGAAATGCTCAGTCCATCGCTGTCGTTACCTTCTACTTCTCCGGCATTTTCATCTCCATCACCGAAGATATTATTAAAGTTATCCCAGAAGCTGTCGTCGTCATCTTCATCGTCCAGGATACCTCCGGTAGGAGTCACTTCAAACTTAATCCAGCCTTCATTTTCGTCATATATTTCAACCCATGCGTGTGCATCGGCATCAGTTGCATCCACCCTGATAAGCGCAGTTTCACCCAGCTCATTGTAGCCATCATAGTGATCGCTGTATTTCTCATTTTCAACCAGCTCACCATTATCATTTACCTGATTCAGGGAAATGGCATAGCCCTCGCAATATCTTGCAGGGATTCCCATCTCACGAAGGATCAGGGTTGCCGCCGAGGCAAAGTGGGCACAGTAGCCCTTTTTGTTGCTCTCCAGAAAATAGTTGATGAAGTCCTGTCTCCAAGGAGTCGCACCAGGTCTGATGGTGTAAGGAATATTATCCTGATAATAATCTCTTATCTGAGTTGCAACCTCACGTGCTGTTCCCTTCTTGATTCCGGCTTCCTTGATGAAACCATCAATCGCCTTCTTATTTTCCTTTGGCACGGCGAGATATTTTTCATTCGCCTTATCACCCTCGACTACGGAAGCATTTCCCTCCATCCTTGGATAAAATGTATAAGTCCTCGTCTGATTTGTGAAGACAGGCTTTGTGTCGCTATCTGAATAATATGGCTGATAGGTAAGCGCCGGCGCCTCAACGTTTATAATCGTCATATAGCCTCGAGCCGAATTCTTGCCACCCTCATCATAGTATTCCTTAAGGGTCGACACCTCAGTTGGATAGGTATTCTTGAACTCTGTATTCTGATCTATGCTAAGCCATTTATTATCATAAGGCTCATACTCTCCGCCTGTGAAATTCTTGATGTATAACATTTCTGTTGTATATGGCGTGTACATTACAGTGAGGTCGGTCATATAGTCCAGCGTAATCGAAGACACGCCGCCCAGTTCACCGGTGGACAGACCGCCGTTATTAGGATAGTAATTGATGATTCCGAAGAAACCGAGCATGATAAAGTTCTGGAACATATCATTGCTGGCTTCCTTATCTTCGCTCTTCTCCTGCGCCGCATCGTAGTAGGTCTTATCATAAATGGTACTCATACCGGCAATAACCACCAGCACGTATATTCCAACTATCAGCATGCCTTGCCACAGCGACCTGAAGTCCAGATTGTAGCTCAGCCCCTTCTTCACTTTTCCAAATATATGATCCCGCCGGCTCAGGTAGAAATGCCTGCCGCATTTCAGGACAAAGGTCATAAAGATTCCGAGCAGAACCATAATGCTGTAAATGGTATCTGGCTCTAGTTCCATATAAAAGGCAGTAACATTAAGAGTTAGTGCAAGTCCAATTGCAACTATATATCTGGCGCGACGGAGAATGTAGTTGTTAAGTAGGACATTTTCCGCAACTCCAATAATAGAAACGGCAACTGTGACCGCCACGTATCTGTTGGATATACGCTCGTTATAGGTCTGCAGACCTTCCGTGTCAAAGTAGATGGACGCCCAGTCAAGCGTCTCGTTGATGACGGCGTAGAAACCCGAGTTGATGTAGTCCTTGAAAAGGAACATTACCGTCGCATAAATGATGAAGAAAACGAGATACCCCAGGTTCTCGGATTTCCAGCTATGATAAAGCATCGCACAGATAATAGCCGTCACTAAAATAACCAGATTGAAAACTATCTGATTGAAGTCTATGTCCAGCGCGGTAAGGTATGCGCCCAGTCCGCCCGCAGTGATGAGATACACGATTATGCCCTTGAGAATCAGCGTGTAGTATCTGTTCTCGCTTATCTCGTAGACTGAGGAGTCGATCTCGACACCCTTGCACAGTCCAACTGGCGCAGTATCCTCGTAACTCCATTTGGACATGGAACGCTTCGGCTTTTTCGCTGGTATTACATTTTGATTATTCGTATAAATGCTCATACTCTTAATCCTGTTCTACAACTACTACCTCTGGATTTCCATCCTTCATACATACATTTACATAGGCCTTCAGCTCAGGGTGAATGCTGAGCATGTAGCCCTTCGTCTGCTCGCTATCCGCATAGATGGATTCGTAATAGAGATCCGTGTATGCGTCCTTCAGATTCTCCTGACTCATGATTTCACGCGACTCGAATTCGAAGCGGCCCTCGCTCCACCACATGAGCTTCACATAGGTCTGTTCTTCCACAAGCCTTTTAACAACTGCGTAGGCAAGAGTCAGAACATCGTCAACCTCTTCATCCGTACCGGACAGTTCCACGAGAAGGACCATCTGCTGATCAGACATGGAAACTCGATCCTTGACCATAAGAATGTCTCGTTTTGCGGAGAGCTTCCAATGTATACTCATCAGTTTGTCACCAGGAATGTATTCCCTGACATCAGAGACATCAGAGAAGTCGTGTCCCTTCTTCACCGACTCTTCGCTCTCCGTCATGCCTCGCGACATGTCAGTCATATCGAACTTGGCAGCAAGGTCTCTCTCTGGATAAACATTTACTTCGGCAACCGCGTCAGCCGTCTTCTTCACAGATACGAAGCCCAGTAGATCCCGAACAGTAAATGTGCTAATGCTATATCTCACGATTCCATTCATGCTGTACTTGATTGGAATCTGTTTCTCGTAGGTTCCTTTCGCACTGCAGGGCAGGGAAAGAATCGTTCCACTCTTATCGCCGTAAAATGTGCTCTCGGCGTCGAGCTTTACATTTAAATCATACGAAACCATAAGCGACCTGTTGATGAGCTCGAGTTTCAGATATCCCACGCTAAAACGACTCACATCCCGCTCAGGGGCTGTGAGCTTTATATCTACACCGCGATACAAAACAATAAGTGCGATTATATCCAGAATTGGAGCTGATATGAGAAGGCTCAACACGAGCATAAGAAAATGATTTCTCAGGAAATCATATGCATATATTGCGATTGTCAGCTGAACCAGATAAGCTACAATTCTTGTTGGATGCACCACTGTTCGAAGGGGCCTTGCGGCCTTCTCCTTCGCCTTCGCAGCTTTTCTCTCTGCAGGTGTCATGTTGCCATATTCACTTTTTAGTATAGGTAACGTCATACTTATTACTCTTTATTATACTTATTATTTTCTTAAGTTCTAATCACGCAAAGTTCACAAAAGTTGTCACAGGAACCGTCCCCACTGGCCTAGTTTCGTGGGACTTTGACAGTTTGAACCAGTGCCTTCATGGCCAGGTCCATATTCATTCCCTGTGCTCTGGCCTTCTGTCCAAGCTTAACTCTATGTCCTAGAGTTTCACGGATAACGTCCTGCACATCCTCTGCAGTTACGAAGTCTCTTGCGTCGATAATAGCAACCGCCTTCGCCATGTTGAGAAGGGCAATAGTTCCACGAGGGCTGGCCCCCATTGAGAAGATATCATTTCTTCTGGTTTCCTCAACCAAATTAACTATATATTCATATATTTCGTCTCTGACGAACATATCATTTGCTTCCTGTCTAAGGGCGATCATCTCGTCAATTCCGATGACCTTTTCGATTTTTGAAAGCGGATTTTTCGCATTTCCCTTCAGAATCTCAACCGCATCGTCATGAGCAGGGTAACCCATGGAGAGACAAACCATGAATCTATCAAGCTGTGATTCAGGAAGCATCTGGGTTCCCGATGAACCATAAGGGTTCTCAGTTGCAATAACGACAAATGGATCTGGGAGTTTTCTAGTCACGCCATCCACCGTGGCAGTGCCCTCTTCCATTACCTCCAGGAGCGCCGACTGTGTCTTTGGCGATGTACGGTTTATCTCGTCTGCGAGGAAAAGATTACAGAATATCGACCCCGGCTTATATTCGAACTCCTTGGTCCCAGCGTTGTACATAGAGAATCCAAGGATATCACTTGGAAGTACATCCGGCGTGAACTGAACACGCTTATAGTCCATGGACATGCTTCGCGCAAATGCAGTCGCCAGCGTAGTTTTTCCAACACCAGGTATATCCTCCATCAGAATATGGCCACCTGCGATGATTGCAGCGAGCACCTTGCGTACCACGGATTCCTTTCCCTTTATTACACTATTAACGCTGTCCTGAACAGCCTGAATCTTTTTAACGTCGCTCATTTTTGCACCTTTCTATCTCTGTTTTTTTTATCTTTTTATAACTAGTCGCATTTTTCAAATGTCAGTCCGTTTAATATTGTAACATCAAAATGTGAATAAATCTTTAACAAATGTTTAAAGCGACAAAATATAGAATATAGTTCACGATTAATATATAATGATTTTGTACGCATTAACATTAATCAATTTCAAGGGATAAATCAAGGAGGTTGACATGCCACCTATTACAAATGACTGGGCGGATGCCCTGAAGGAAGAATATAAAAAGGATTATTACAAGAAGCTATTTGAATTTGTGGGACAGGAATATGCCACGAAGACTGTCTATCCACCTGGAGATGACATTTTCAATGCCTTTCATCTGACTCCACTTTCGAAGGTGAAGGTCGTTATCATCGGGCAGGATCCTTATCATGAACCAGGGCAGGCGCACGGGCTTTCCTTTTCAGTAAAGCCTGGCGTAGACATTCCGCCGTCACTTCAGAATATTTATAAGGAGCTGCAGGAAGACTGCGGCTGTTACATACCAAATAACGGATACCTGACCAAATGGGCTGAGCAAGGTGTACTTCTGCTGAATGCTGTGCTCACAGTTCGCGCCCATCAGGCCGCTTCCCACCAGAACAAGGGCTGGGAAGAATTCACAGACGCCGCGATCAGAATATTAAATGCCGAGAATCGTCCAATAGTTTACATGCTTTGGGGCAGCTTTGCCCGCAGCAAGAAAACTATGCTGGATAATCCTCAACATCTCATCTTAGAAGCACCACACCCTTCACCCCTCTCTGCTTATAGAGGTTTCTTCGGATGCAAACATTTCAGTAAAGCAAATAAGTTCCTGACCGAGCACGGCCAGGAACCTATTGATTGGCAAATTGAAAATGTGTGAGGTGTGCAAATAGGGACGGTTCTCTTTTGCACACCTCATTTACATATTATTTCGCATTTACTTTCTCAAATTCCTTAACGATCTCTTCATCTGGAGCTGGTGTAACAAGGCTCACAACTACAATGAAGATGATAGCTACGAGGAATGCAGGAGCGAGCTCGTACAGATCCCAAGCGCCACCCATTGGGCGAACTGCATATTTCCATACGAATACCATGATTCCACCAGAAAGCATTCCGGCGATTGCTCCGAACTTGTTCGTTCTCTTCCAGAACAGGGACATGATCATTGCAGGACCAAATACGGCACCGAAACCTGCCCATGCGAAGGATACGATATTAAATACTGAACTGGATGGATCCCAGGCGATTACTACTCCAAGAACCGCAACTACAACAAGTGTTATTCTTGCTGTAAGCATAGCTGCCGTCTCACTAAGATTGATCTTGAATACATCCTGAACGATATTTTCTGAAACAGCTGAAGATGCAGCGATAAGCTGTGAATCAGCCGTCGACATTGTTGAAGCAAGTATACCAGCAATGATGAGACCGGCTATAAGTGCATAACCAAATCCATTTCTGGATATGTGATCTGCCAGCACTACTATAAGCTTCTCAGCCTCTGATGTAGCTGTATAATCTGCTGTGTCCATGAGGAGTTTGAGTGAACCACTCTCTGTCATAGCACGTCCTACAACTCCGAGGAATGTCGCAACTCCAAGTGAGATAACAACCCAAACAGATGCAACTCTTCTTGAAAGCTTTAACTTATTAGGATCTTCTATTGCCATGAATCTTAGAAGAATGTGTGGCATACCGAAATAACCAAGTCCCCAACAGAACATTGTGATCTTATTGAATAGTCCATAAGGAGCACCCTCATTTACATACTGAGCTACATCACCTGCAGCAGCATTTACATGTGTTGTGCTCATTCCGAGATAACCCTTGAGAGCATTTGCATTTTCTATAACAGCTCCCATACCCCCGGCGTTATGAACACCGTAGACAAGAACGATAAGAAGCGCGATACTCATTACAATTGACTGAATGAAGTCAGTGTTTGATGCAGCAAGGAATCCGCCTGTTGTTGTATATCCAACGATGATGATAGCTGAAACTATCATGGCAAGCTGGTAATTAACTCCGAACAGCTGTGAGAACAGCTTACCACAAGCTGAGAAACCTGAAGCTGTGTAAGGCACGAAGAATACAATGATTGCAATCGCGCCAATGAGAAGAGTTATGTTGTACTTATCCTTGAATCTCTTCTTGAAATATTCAGGCAGTGTAATAGCTTCGAGCTCTGCTGTATATTTTCTAAGTCTCTTAGCCGTAAAAAGCCAGTTAAGATATGTTCCAACGGCAAGTCCGATGGCAGTCCAGCCCGCATCAGCGATTCCTGAGAAATAAGCCAGTCCCGGAACGCCCATCAGAAGATAAGAACTCATATCTGATGCCTCGGCACTCATGGCTGTTACAAAAGGTCCCAGCTTACGTCCGCCCAGATAGAAATCTCCGACATCCTTTGTTTTTCTGGATGCAAGGAAACCAACTATCAGCATACCTACCAGATAGACTACTATTGAGACAATGATACCGATCTGCGAAATAGTCATTTGATCATCCTCCACTTAATACTTAAAATATAAAATCCCGCCCAGTTTCAGTGCTTTACAGCACTGAATCAAAGCAGAATTTAGTTTATCATAAGTTTTTATATATTACAAGGTTGTTGAATCCTTCATCTTGCCAGTCGTCGCGAAAACTATCGATCCCAGCAGGAATGGAACAACCATTGTGTAGAAGCGGTAAAGTATTGCAACCGCCGCTGATGTGTTACCAAAGAGTGGTGTGAAAATAAGAGCTATCACGAACTCCAGGGTTCCCGCACCCGCCGGAGCAACCATAACTGTTCCTATCATATTTACGGTAGCCATAAGAGCGACACACGTAAGTGGCGAAGCGTCATTTGTCGCGCACACTACGGTTGCAGCAATCGAATACCACAGGGTCATCTTCAGCATCTTAAGAAGTGTCACTCTGAGGCATAGCGTCTTATGCTTCCAGAAGTAAAGTCCCGCCTCGTTAAATGTATTAATCTGCTCTACCAGTTCTTCCAGCTTGTCCTTATATTTTGCAAGGAGCTTCTTCTCAAAGAACCGGACTATCTTAATAAGTAGTCCCGCGAACCTCGTCGATGCCGAAAGCGTTAGCAGGACTCCAACAATGGTAAAGGAAATAACAGAACCCAGCACTCCGAACTTCGCATATTTTATGACCGTTGGCACGCCTGCGATATAGAGGTAAATAAAGCTGATAATTCCCAGGATAGTTATTCCGAGCTTCTGATATGCATACTGTACCAGCGTGATTCCCGAGGAACGCCCCGGCTCTATATCATGCTTTGCGATATAATAAACCTCAGCAATTCCGCTGAGCGAACCCAGAGATATCAGCTTGTAAAAAGCGCAGTATAGACCACATTTAAATGCCTCAAACCAGGTCATCTGCCTCTTCTCATACATAGTCATATCATGTATAATTCTACCCTCCACCACGAAATGCAGAAGCGTCGCAGCAAGGCATAGGAGCGAAACCCAGAAGGGATGATGTCTCATCTCATTTATCGCGTCGTGAATCTCCTCCTTCTTCCAGAAATATACAAGAACAAGGACCACCAGAATGATGCTCCACTTGATGATATTTCCTATTATGTTTTTTCTGTCTTTATTTTCCATAGCACCGTCGCATCGAAAGCGCCCCACCCATCAGCGATAACACTAACAGACGAGGCGCCACATCAAAAGTTCACAAAAGTTGTCACAGGAACCGTCCCCACTGGCTCTATTTGTAGTCGTATTTGAGGACTGTTACTGAGAGTGGTGGAATGTCGAGCACAATAGAGTTCTTCATTCTATCAGCCGGCTTATCCTCTGCCTTAATGGCTTTCTTAGGTCCAACATTTCTTCCGAGTCCACCATACTTCTTATCATCGGAGGAAAGAATTTCCTTGTAGGTTGTGAGACAAGGAACACCTATTCTGTAGTCCTTTCTCTCAACAGGAACGAAGTTGCAGATAAACATGATCTGATCCTTAGCTGTCTTGCCACGTCTTACAAATGCAACTATTCCGCTATCTGCATCATCAACCTTGGTCCATTCGAATCCCATAACTTCATTGTCATTATAATACAGAGCATCATAGCCTGTATACAAATGGTTCAGATCCTTAACGAATTCTTGAACTCCCTTATGAAGTGGATTGTCCAGCAGATACCAATCGAGCGATCTAGCCTCGCTCCACTCTCTCAGCTGAGCAAATTCCTGTCCCATGAAGAGAAGCTTCTTACCAGGGTGACCCATCATGAAACCGTACGCCGTACGAAGATTTGCATATTTATCGAATTCAAGTCCTGGCATCTTGTTGATCATAGAGCATTTCAGATGAACTACCTCGTCATGAGATATAACAAGTATGTAGTTTTCAGCATATGCATATGAAAGTGAAAATGTCAGTCTATTGTGATTGAACTTACGGAAATATGGATCCAGCTTCATATACTCAAGGAAGTCGTTCATCCAACCCATGTTCCACTTAAAGAGGAAGCCAAGTCCATTCATATCTGAAGGAGCTGTAACTCCCGGCCATGCAGTAGACTCCTCTGCTATAAGGTAAGCACCTGGATTTCTCTCCTCCATAACCTTATTAATATTCTGAAGAAGAGCTATGGCCTCAAGGTTCTCCTTGCCACCATCCTTGTTAGCTACCCACTCACCGTCTCTCTTTCCATAGTCGAGATACAGCATAGAGGCAACAGCATCAACACGAAGTCCATCTATATGATACTTCTCAACCCAGAAGAGAGCATTTGAAGTAAGGAAGTTAGCAACTTCATTTCTACCATAATCGAAGATATATGTACCCCAGTCAGGATGCTCGCCCTTACGTGGATCAGCATTTTCATAAAGCGGCATACCATCGAAACGTCCTAGGCCATGAGCGTCTCTCGGGAAATGTGCTGGCACCCAATCAAGGATAACTCCGATTCCGAGGCTATGCATATAGTCTACAAAATAAGCGAAGTCCTCAGGAGTTCCGTATCTGGAGGTTGGCGCATAGTAGTTAGTTACCTGATAACCCCAGGAACCATCAAAAGGATATTCTGCGATTCCCATAAGCTCAATATGTGTATATCCCATATCCACAAGATACGCGCCTATTTCCTTAGCGTATTCTCTATAGTTGAAGAACCCAAAATCCGAATCCTCTATCTTCTTCTTCCAGGAACCTATATGACACTCATAGATGGACATAGGTTTCTTCATGCGATCAACTCTGCCCTGCTTCTTGCGCTCCTCCATCCACTTATCATCTGTCCATTTGAGGTTTGAAATATCAACTACGATATTTGCATTATCCGGACGTACCTGATCCTGATTTCCATATGGATCCGCCTTATATAAAATGTCACCATAACGAGTAAGTATCTGATATTTATAGACAGCCCCAGGAAGCACATCAGGAATAAAGAGTTCGTAAACACCTGATACACTATGAATCTGCATAGGATTCAGTGCGCCGTCCCACATATTGAAATCACCAACAACAGATACACGACGAGCATCTGGTGCCCACACCGCAAAGTATGTACCCTTAACTCCATCTATAGTCATTGGATGTGCGCCCATCTTGTTATACACATCGTAGTTCTTACCTTCAGCAAAAAGATATGCATCAAAATCAGTAAACTGACCATCAAATGCATATGGATCTGCAGACTCAACAGTTGTTCCGTCATAGTACTCTGTTACGTATCTATAAGCTGTTCCTTTGAATTTTTTCTTTGGGAAATATGCTCCGTAGAAGCCTTCTTCGCTTATCTTCTCCATCGGAACAAGAGTCTTGCCCTTTGGAGTCTTGATAGATACGCTCTGGCTGTGAGGCTTATAGCAGGTGATAACCTGTCCATCGCCATAATCATGATTACCTAAGAGATGCTTAGGTGCATTTATCTTACCATCAATAAGTTCATCATAGAGAATCCAGTTGATCCAGTTCTGTAGTTTATCCTTCATGTAATACCCTCCGATTAGCCCGGCAGAAACGCCGGATTTTTTTACCCCTTTAAGCTAAACTTTATTGTATCAAAAATAGTCTCTTATCTCAAGGAATAAATGGCATCGGCGGGAGCTGTATAACTGATATCACCGAGAGTTTAGATAAAGAAAAAAGGAATCCGTGCATCACACAGATTCCTCTGAATTCATTTTAGTTTAAACAAACTAGTTATATATTACTCAGCCATCTTGTTAACAGCAACTGTGAGACGAGAAATCTTACGAGCAGCTGTATTCTTATGATAGATGCCCTTGTTAGCAGCCTTGCTGATCTTTGAGATTGCAAGTGTAAGTGCTTCCTTAGCTGCAGCCTGATCTCCGGCTTCGATAGCAGCCTCAACCTTCTTTACTACAGTCTTAACTTCGCTCTTAACTGACTTGTTTCTCATTTCTCTTTTCTTGCTTACAAGAATTCTCTTCTTAGCAGACTTAATATTTGCCATGTCTTTATTTACCTCCGGATTTTCATCTTACCAATAGTAATGCCGTATATCTCGCTTAGCCTCTGAGTCAGCCGTTCTCTGAAGCATCACAAGCCATTTTCACTTAGCCAAGACACGGGTCAATGCAGCGGTAACTGCATCGGGCATATGAAAATGTTATATTTCACAGCAAAAGTCATAATACCAAAGTGAGCCATCTTAGTCAAGTATTATTTATTATTGTATACCCTTTGCGGGAATTGGACTTCAAATGCAATTGGTTAAACTATCTAAGCAAATTTATAATAAGGTTCTCAGCCACATCTCGAGATGTTAGTTCATTCGACATAAGGGACATCGTAGCCTGCTGGCATAACTCAACCGCTCTTATCATATCCTTATGAGTGTAGGAATAGCAGATTTTGATCAGTCTGGAAGCTGCCCAGTCTGCCACCTTGAGCTTCGAAGATATCTCCTTAGCTGTAGCTTTGTCCTTCAGCATCTGACTAACAATGAGTAGCTGATTGAACTGATAACTTATGCTCCCTATTATGTTATATGGAGTTCGACCTAGTTTCAGGAGATCCATGTACATGCTGATGGCCGCATCTCTATTCTTCTGGGAAATGGCCCTGCACATATCAAATATCTTATCCTCCACAGAACTGGCGCAGACCGCTTCAACATCTGCTTCCGTTATCACTCCTCGCTCCAAGCAATAGTCATGAAGCTTACGAGCCTCATTCCTGAGAAGGTACATATTCTTGTCAGGTCCTGCCGCTGTGATCAGCATTTCCGGAACAGCGAGCTTAACCTTCATTCCATCCTCACCTAGAATCATTCCCAGCCAGGAAATGAGATCGTCCGTGGTTGGTGTATCAAACTCCGCGCAGGTAACTCTCTCATCCTTAGACGCATGAAGATATGCCTTCTTTGACTTGTTGACCTTTGACTCGCAGAACACTAGCACATTTGTATCCGGCATCTGATCTAGAACTTCAAGGAAGGCATCGTCAGACAGATCAAAGAGTCCGCTATCCTCAACAACAATCACCCGGTGGTCTGCAAAAAAAGGTATAGTAATAGCATCTGATACTACCGTATTCAAATCGAAGGTATCAGAGTTATAAGAAACCATATTCATAGTATCATCCGGACTAGACAGCGCCGCTTTCAGCTCATCGCGGTATTGATTTACCAGATATTTTTCCTCACCAAACAGAAGATACATTCTCGAAAAACTGTTCGTTTTAATGTGTCCCCTGATGGTTGCAATAGACGCCTTAGTCGGATTTACTTTTTTCTTTTTCTTAAAATCAGCCATGGACTCAGTATATTCTAATTCCCTTCTATCATCAACCTAAATTTCCTTCTCATCAGCAATTGCAAGTCTCACTTCAAATCAACAACCACCGCTCCCATATGGTCAGTTCGGTAGATAGTAGCACCCGTTTCATCAAGACGTTCCAAAGCCTCCGGAGATGGATGCCCATACATATTATGCTCTCCACAAGATATAACGACTGCATCAGGGGAATACCATCTAAGAAAGCCCTCACAACTTGAATACTTTGAGCCATGATGTGGACACTTAAGAATTCTGCTTCTATCTTGTATTAACCTTTGATCTAATTCATACTCTTGTTTTTCTATGCGCTTCCACTTGCCCTCTTTCTTATCCTCACGATTCCAGTAGTTCTCTTGGGCTTCCACTATTTTTGATTCAACCTCCATTCCAATATCACCAGTATAAAGAATCTCCGTTGGTTTCTCTGCGTTCAGAACAAATCTTACAACCAAAGAATAATCATTCCCTGAATGTTCTTCGCCTCCATCCCATGCCTTCGTGTTTTCTTTCCCACCAGAATCCTCAGGATAATCTGAAGTATCAGGATACAGTACCTCAAAGCATTCATCCACTGTATCACCTTCACTCAGTTCGACAAGCGACAGTTCATTTGGATGTTTATTCCGAACCGCCTTAATTCTGCGTATCACTTCATCTTCCTCAGTCCCGGCTGCCATAGCTACATTACCAACCTGAATCCCATAAGTACCCATATTTTCAAGAAGATATAGTATCCCACTAACATGATCCATATCCGTATGCGAAATGAATATACAGTCGATGTCTGTCATACCGTAGTATTTAAGTGCTGGAATAAGCACATTTTCCCCTACCCTGTCATTACTCGAGGATCCACAGTCCACAATATAGTTTCTTCCACCCTTAGCACCAGACAAATGTATAAATGCCCCATCGCCCTGCCCAACATCTAGGAACACTGCCTCTGACTGCAGGTTGTTATATAGCTTCACAAATTCAATAGCAGCAATAGAGACTAAGAAGTACATGAAGACTACAGAAAGAATCTCCTTATATCTTCTTCTCATTTTCACCTTATCTAAATCTTCTCTACTCATCCGTTCAACCACATCATTCTTTATAGTTTCCCCTGCACCTATATCACTTTCTATATATCTCTCGCGTTCACGCGATTTCTTAATCCACATATATAGGAAAACAATCGCACTAATTATAAGCGCATATATCACGCCCAGCTGCCACAGCTCGACATGACCTGTAACAATAACAGAATGTGGTATTTTCAGAAATAACTGGCAAGCCCATTTATAGAAGCTGCAGAGCTCATCGCACATCCATCTTGGAACCGAACTAACAAATTCTAATACAGCACCTAATACTCCAACGCTTCCTGCCGTCAATCCACCAACTGATGTATTAACCAACGCCCCTAATAGTGTCGCAAGTAGTCCAGATACAACAACCACAGTCAGCAGTGGAACAAGAAATAGATTCAGAAATATCGCAAGAATCGGCACCTCATAATAACTAAGCATGACAAGTGGCATCATCCACAGAGTCACACTAAAGGAAGAAATAAGCCCCTTCGAACATTTTCTAAGCCATCCTCTTTTGGACTTATGATACTTACTGAAGCTATCTCTATCCACTATCTTCTTCCCTAGAATCTCTCCCGTTATGATTCCAACTACGGCACTGAAGCTCATAAGCATACCGCTCGAGAAAAGAGAATCCGGATTAAGTATCACCATGATAAGAAGCGCCTCCACTAGGCTGGTTGGCATATCTGCAGTTCGTTTCACCAGAAATGACAGCTTTGATATTGTAATCATTATCACCGCCCTTTCTGTTGCTTCTGACATTCCTGTCATCACCCCATACAGAAAAACTAAAATGATTACAATAATTACAGCATCCTTTTTCTTTATCCGAATAAATGCAAGCATAGCTTCCAGCATACCCGCAATAAGCGCCACGTGAAGGCCTGATATCGCAAGGATATGTGCTATACCGCTTCTCTGAAATAATAGCTTCGTATCTGAAGAAAGTTCTGACTTATCCCCAAGCATCATAGTTTTAAGTAGTGCCGCTGTTTCCTCATTAAATGTCCCATCGATTCTTTCACTGAGCCTACATCTCGTTTTGTATAGTCCATTTACGATTTCTTTTTTCTTTCCTTCCTGCAAATCTATACTCGTATATTTAATCTGGTACTTTATTCCCTTCCCCAGGTAATACCGCTCCATATCAAAGCTTCCCGGATTTGAACTTGCCTGAACAGGATTTAATTCCCCCTTTACCTCGATATAGAGCCCCGGTTCAACTAGCTCCACATACTTATCATCCTCATATGGAACATACATAGATAGTCTATTTTTACCGATCTTAAGATACGCCCTCTTTCCACTTTTTGACTCATCCACCTTCTCCACATACCCCGCAAAACCTAAGCAGCCATTCAAATCCACACTTATCCCATCTACCTCACCTTCACATTTTTCACCCTCTTCAATCCCTTCAAGCTCCTCAGTCCATTCATATAATTTATCCAGTTCTCTCCCCTCATCAGAATAGAAACCATAACCCCAAATCATTCCCCCAACAAAACTCACCCCCAAAATCAGAGAAAAATAAAAATGCAACAAATCCGAGCATCCAGTTCGCACGAATTTGTTGCATATGATTGTTATTATGATTCCTATTCCCACTGTTATGGCACTGTATCGGATATTATCCTGCGCCAGTCGGTATGTTAGTTCCCCTAGAACAAACATGACCCCCATATTCATAAGTGGTCTTTTCAAATCTAATCCTCCTTGTAATAATAAAACGAAGCATCTGTATATGTTCCCTGCTGAACTATCTCGCCCTCCTCATCCTGAAGCGTGATAGCAACCTTGCCACCATTCAGTCCTTCGAGACTCTTTACTATAGCTGACTGATTCAGCAGTATAGCCTCTTCTGTTACGGGTCCATGAACATTTATAATCAGTGATATATTCTTTTCTTCATCCAGCGAGAATCTCTCTACCTCAAGTCCCGGATCAATGGTCATATTCTCAATAACCTCTTCAACTGCAGCAGGAAGGTTGTCAGGCTGAACCAGCTGATAACGGTCATCATCAGGAACCACCTCAGTTTCCGTCGCATGATACAGTTGGACAGTACCGGCCTTCTGTATAACTGACTCCGTTGAAGCCTCTTGCCCCGACGTACCTGAGCAGGCAGCCAGTGAAATAAACAGAGCCGCAGAAGCTACCATGAGCTGGAGAAATGCCATAACACTATGATATTTTCTTTTATCCTTTTTCTTCATAACATACCTCAATCAGCTAAGCCCGAAGCTATTTTGTATCCAGTGGAATCTTAACTGTAAATGTAGTACCCTTACCTGACTCGCTGTACAGCTTAATAGTTCCCTTATGAGCATTTACTATTCCTCTGGTAATCGCAAGTCCAAGTCCCGTTCCACCGGTATCTCTACTTCTTGCCTTATCCACACGGTAGAATCTCTCAAATACTCTTTCCTTTGCATCCTCAGGAATACCAACTCCCGAATCAGCAACCTTTATATAGAAATATCTATTGTCCGCATTTAGACTGCACTTAATCCAGCCATTATCAACATTGTACTTAACCGCATTTTCAATCAGATTCGATATTGCAAGTGAAAGCTTTACCACATCTACCTTTGCCATAACCTCTTTATAACTCTCATAGGATAGGTCGATATTCCTCTGTTTTGCAAGAGGAGTAACTGTCTTGATGATAGTATCCATCATCTCATTGATGTCGACCTCCTCCAGATTCATATCGTTTGTATTCGAATCCGTTTTAACAAGTGTCAGCAGATCATTTATGATCTTGGTCTCTCTATCTATCTCGTCCACGATGTCAGTCATAAACTCTTTATATTCTTCAGCGGTTGCCGCCTCATTCTGAGTAAGTGACTCTGCTAGAACCTTCATGGATGTGATAGGTGTCTTCAGCTCATGTGATACGTTCGAAACGAATTCAGATCTTGTCTGATCGATAGTCGCCAGCTTCTCAAGAACCTCATTATAGTTTTCGGAAAGCACCTGTATCTCTACAAAGCCCTCATTCTCAGGAAGTCTTTCCTGCAGATTACCTAGAGCCGCATGCATGATCTTCTCATTTATATCATTGATATCTGAAACCGAATTCTTGGAAATGACCCTGATTATAATAAAATCTATTACCAGAATAATCAGCAATGCTATTACGCCAATATCAAGAATCCTATCACTTCTTGTCATTACATCAGCCATCGAAGCCTTGTAGAAAAGAACGCCTATTATCTCATTTTCGCGAACAATAGGGAAAATAATCTTCGTATCTGAATCTCCATCAATACTGATGGACTGCTTTTCACCCTTCATGACCTTCATGATATTCTGGTCGATGATGAATGAGCCCTCCTCATCAGTAGCAGTATCACTAACTATCATGTATTTTCTATCTACTATGATGACTCTTCCCTGCTGAGTATTTACAGAATCCGTTATTTTGAAATTCAGAATAGAATTGTCTGCTATATTTTCCACACCAGATGAAGAAAGAATATCTGTTATATCTACAGCTCTTCTATTCGCTTCCTTCTTCACGCTGTCATACATATCTTTTCTAAATGAATATATGAAGACACCGGTAACTATTGCCAGAGACATGGTCAGAACCAGCATTACTGTAATCAATATGTAATTTTTAATTCTAATGTGTCTCCTCATAACTAAACTATTCCTCTACTGCTTTATAAGCCTCTTCATAAAAGATTTCCTGTGCGTTGATGGCCGGCTTTGTATGACGAACATACTTATAGGTACCATCCTCCCGCAGCACTCTCGCCTTAACATTATCTGACATCTGGATGTTGAACATTTCTCTTACCCGGTCCCTTATGTCTGGATCGTAAATAGGAGTTGCAACCTCCACACGGCGAACTGTATTTCTTGTCATGAAATCGGCCGAACCGATATACATTTCCTCGCGCTCGCCCTTACCGAAAATGTATATTCTGGAATGCTCCAGGAACCTTCCGACTATGCTGACAATCTTGATATTATCTGTCATTCCAGCGACCCCCGGGTGCAGGCAGCATATACCACGGATTACCATTTCTATCTTAACGCCAGCCGCAGAGGCTTCTATCAGCTTATCGATGATCTTCTTATCCGTAAGGGAGTTGATCTTAACACCGATATAGCCCTCACCACCATCCTTGGCTATCTGTATCTCTCTATCTATCTTATCAATAACCTTGTTCTGCAGACACTTAGGTGCAACCAAGAGATGCTCTGTTCTCTTCATAACCTCGCCTAAAGAAAGCGCCTTGAAGACTCTCGCAGCCTCAGCTCCGATCTTCTGATCCGCTGTTATAAGGCAAAGGTCTGTATAGAGTCTGGCAGTCTTCTCGTTATAATTAC
>OCVV011267700.1_pt1 | contig 22427 bp, 23 predicted proteins | sample 1539721 | NCBI WGS metagenome assembly OCVV01 (sample SAMN02144230, study PRJEB22623) | gut metagenome | biome: sheep rumen | host: Ovis aries | place: New Zealand
TTTTAAATCATCTTTTTCTTTTTTTTCAATATTTTCTCCAAGAATTTCACTAACTGGTGTTTCAAAAAGTTCTGATATTGTTACTAGCATCTCAGCATCTGGAACAGATAATCCTGTTTCCCATTTTGAAATTGTCTGTCTTACGACATTTAATTTAATACTTAATTCTTCTTGTGAAAGTCCTTTGTTTTTTCTTAATGTTTTTAGATTATCTTTCAACATATTATATTTTCTCCTTTCATCAAGTTCAGTTTATTACAAATATGCCGTTGCCACAAGCAATGTGTTTTAACATTTACTTTTGCTATTAATTGCAAATGAAAATTAACTTTTTATACAAATATCATACCACACATTTTTTTAATATTTAATTCGTAATATTACTATATTAAGTTTTTATAATTAGAAAGTTTATTCCTTTTTTGAAAATTAAAAACGTATGTAAAACGTATGTAGAGGCACTTTTTTGAAAAAAATTACAACTTTTTTGAAAGAGAAAAAAGCCTCGCAATCCCTTTATTTATGGGGATTTATGAGACTATTTGCCATGACAGTTTTTATACTTTTTACCACTGCCACATGGACAAGGATCATTTCTACCTATTTTGTTACTTTTCGCTTGAACTTTAGTTGTTGTTTCATCTTTATCGTTAGTTAATTTATTTTTTACAACTTCTTTTCTTTCAGTATTTTGCTTTACTTCAGCACGTAATAAGAATAGTGTAATATCTTTATCAATATTAATCAACATATTCTCATACATATTAACTCCATCCATTGAATATGCTCTTAAAGGATCTTGACCTCCATATCCACGCATCATTACGGCTTCTCTAAGATGTGCTAAAGCATTTATATTCTCTGTCCAATATTTATCAATTACATTTAGACTAATCGCTTTTTCAAACTCATCACGAAGTTCAATAGGAATATTTTTTAATTTATCCTCATATTCATTAATTACTTTTGCATTAATAAAGTCAATTACATCATTAGGCTCTTTTCCATTAATATCATTAAATGAAATATGCTTTTTTAAAAGATTTTGATTAGCATAATTAACAATATCAGATAAATCATTTTCAGTCAAATAATTCTCTGGTGGAATATGCTCATTAACAATATCAGAAATATGATTATATATAGTATTTAATACCTTATCATGAATAGATTCATTATCCAATATCTCATTTCGTCTTTGGTAAATATCTTCTCTTTGTTGATTCATTACATCATCATATTCTAAAAGTTGTTTACGAATATCAAAATTATTTCCTTCTACTTTAGCTTGTGCACTACCAATTGACTTTGTAAATGTTTTGCTACGAATTGCCTGATTATCATCCATACCAAGAGCCTGTAGCATTCCTTTTATTCGATCAGTACCAAATCGAACCATCAAGTCATCTTCCATCGATACAAAGAATTGACTTGCACCTGGATCTCCTTGACGACCAGAACGGCCTCTTAACTGATTATCGATACGCCTTGATTCATGTCTTTCAGTACCTATAACATATAAACCACCTAAAGCTTTAGTCTCTTCAGTCAATTTAATATCGGTTCCACGACCTGCCATATTAGTAGCAATAGTAACAGCATTTTTTTCTCCAGCATGTGAAATAATCTCAGCCTCACGTGCATGATTTTTAGCATTTAAAACTTCATGCTTAATACCCTTTTTAGTTAACATTGAGCTTATTAATTCACTATTTTCAATAGCTACAGTACCAACTAGAATTGGTTGACCTGTTTTATGTATTTCAGCGATACAATTAACAATTGCATTATATTTTCCTTTTAGAGTTGGATATACTAAATCAGCATAATCAATACGGGCAATGGGTTTATTAGTAGGAATAACAATAACATACATATTATAAATATTTCTAAACTCTTCTTCCTCAGTTTTCGCCGTTCCCGTCATTCCTGATAGTTTTTCATACATTCTAAACAAATTTTGAAAAGTAATTGTAGCTACAGTTTTGGTCTCTTCATTAATTTTAACGCCCTCTTTAGCTTCAACTGCTTGATGAAGACCATCACTCCATTGTCTTCCTTTCATAATACGACCAGTAAATGGATCAACAATTAATACTTCTCCTTCTTGTACAACATAATCAACATCTTTTTTCATACTGTAATTGGCACGTAATGCTTGATTAATATAATGAACTAAACTATTATTTTCTAAACTATAAAGATTTTTAACTTTAAAGAAACTTTCAGCTTTAGTTACTCCATCATCTGTTAAAGTAACATTCTTTGTTTTCTCATCATAGTTATATTCAGCCTCATTCTTAAGTCCTTTAACAAATCGATCAGCCTCTTGATAAAGATTAGCACTTTTAAGTTCACCACCAGAAATAATAAGAGGTGTTCTTGCCTCATCTATTAGGATTGAGTCTGCTTCGTCAATAATAGCATAATTAAGACCACGCTGTACCCTATTTTCACGTCGTACAACCATATTATCACGTAAATAATCAAATCCTAATTCATTATTCGTAGTATATAAAATATCACAATTATACTGTTCTTGTTTTTCTTTAGGTGATAGCTCACGCTTATTAATACCAACTGTTACACCTAATCCTTCATATACAGGTCCCATCCATTCAGCATTACGAACTGTTAGATATTCATTTACTGTAATAACATGAACACCTTTTTCTTCTAGTGAGTTTAAATAAGCTGGAAAAACAGTTACCAAGGTTTTACCTTCACCTGTTCGAAGTTCAGCAATATTACCATAGTGAATAGCTATTGCACCTAAAAGCTGTACATAAAAAGCCTTCTCATTAAGTTTTCGATAAGCCACTTCACGAACTACAGCATATGCATCCACTAAAATATCATCAAGAGTTTCACCATTTTTAATTCTTTCTTTAAACTCCTTTGTTTTATCTTTTAATTCATCATCAGTCTTTTTTGAATACTCATCTTCCTTGGCAACAATTTCATCAGCTAACTTTTTAAATTTTTTCATTTCTTTATATTCATGATCAAATAACCTCTTTATTATATTCATTTTCTAACACCTCACATAAGCTATATTCTATCAAAAAAAAGACCTTATTACTAGTCTTTTTACGCTATAACCGATACTTTTTAATATACTTTAACTTCTGACCTTCATGGCATGGAAGACCAGTATTAAAAGATATATCATTTAATATAATAGGATTTATAATATTCTTATTTTGATATAAATACCTATTAACATCATCAATAGTTTCAAGAGCTACCTCACATGCCTTATCCCATAAATTATCAAAAGATTCAGTATGTTTTTCACCTGTTTCAGGATTATACCAAACATCATTATTAAGATTTAAAAAAGGAATAACGGCTTGATAATCTTTATGATATGTAATATCTCCAATATTAATAATTTTCATAATTACCTTAGCCAATAATAATTTATCTCTTCTTATCAAAGAATCATATAAACTAATAAGAATCATCCCAACACTATATTTCAGTGATTCATTATTTACATTATAAACTTTCTTATAAGCATCATTTATTAATTTAGCTAATTTATAATCCGATATAATTACTTTATGATAATAGTTTTCTTCATTATGATGATATTTTTGCATAACATAATCATCGATTAAGTTTTCTACTAATCCGTGTGGATCAAGTAGATGCTCTTTTGGCAAATTTGATGTGTAATAGTAAATCAATGGATGCATAATAATATCTAATACAAAATGATCTAATTGACCATAAAGAAACGCCATAACTTCACTATTATCTTGTAATTTATATTTTTTTATTAATTTTAGCAATGTCTTAAAATAATTTCTTGTATTTTTAATATGTTGTAATTCAAAAATACGATAATCAGTGGCAATTAAAGCATCTGGTCCCATACAAAATGATTTTAAATCTTCTTTATTAATAGATATTCTCGTCATAATATTTGGTAAAATCATTTCCCCGTGAATTGCATGTGTTTTATAACTTGGCATTATATCACCCCTATAATATATATTCTTTTTCAAAGAAAAAAGCAGTAAAACTGCCTATTTTCCTTCAATAACTCCATATCCACCATCTTTACGCTTATAAAGAACTGATGTATTACCTGTTTCACTATCTTTATAGACATAAAAGTCATGTCCTAATAATTCCATTTGAAGAATTGCCTCATCACTATTCATTGGCTTCACATCTATTTTTTTATGTTTAACTATTTTTTCATCTTCTTCAATCGGAATGATATCATCAACATTAAACTCTTTCATTTTATTTTTATCACGTTTTTGAAGTTTAGCTTTATTCTTTCGAATCTGACGTTCTAGTTTATTGATTACTAAATCTACTGCTGCATAAAAATCTTGTTGTTCTTCCTCAGCTCTTAAAATAAGTGTTTTAAGAGGAATAGTTACCTCCACTTTCTGTAAATAATTATGTACCTTAACTAAAACATTGGCCTTGGCCTTCTGATCAACTAAGTATTTATCTAATTTACCTAGTTTTTCCTTTACATATTCTTTCATAGAATCTGTAATATCTAGTTTTGTACCTCTAATTAATATTTCCATATTATCATCTCCTTGTAATCTTAATATATCATAAATTATTAAAAAAAACTATTAAATAAGAATTAAATTACACATCTTGACATAATAAAACTACTAACATATCTCACTAAAATATGTTAGTAGTTTCTTTTTTACTACACAATAATTTCATCACTTACTACAGATACATTTGTTGCTTGATAGCCTTTTGAAGTATCCAATAATGTAAACTCTACACATTGCCCTTCCATTAATGTCTTATATCCATCTTGATTTATAGCTGAATAGTGAACAAAAATGTCCTCCTTATTTGGATATTCTATAAATCCGTATCCTTTTTCATTATTGAACCACTTAACTCTACCTCTTACCACTATTGTATTATCTCTCTTTCTTTAAATATTTTTTCGTTACCATATTATTACGCACCATTTAATAATATCAAAAGAAAAATATAATTGCAATTTTTTTACTCAATTTTTTTTGCCTTGACGTTAAGGACTTTATGATTTTTTCTTGCCGAAATAATATCCGTTTTAAAGACAAAAATGAGAACAAGTATCATTAATAGTCCATAAATAATTCGACCAATAAAAACATCTTCATTATCATTTAAAGTATATAGAATAGATGCTGTTGCAAATAAAACATTAATACCATAAATAATTAAAACAGTGTTACGATGAGAAAACTTCATTTTTAAAAGTTGATGGTGTAAATGTTGTTTATCTGGAGTACTAATTTTTTGATGTTTTAAAAGACGTCTAATAATTGCAAACAAAGTATCAAGAATAGGAACAGCTAAAATCATCAAAGGAATAAAAATCGATGTAATAGCCGTTGTTTTAAATCCCAAAAGAGAAATAACTGCAATACTAAATCCCATAAATAATGAACCTGAATCCCCTGCAAATATTTTAGCAGGGTGAAAATTATGAATAAGAAAACCAAGAGTACTTCCTAACATAATCAAAGACAATACTAATTCAAGTTCCATAAAACGACCTTGAAAGAAACAAATAATAATTGTAGATAAATAGAAAATACTAGATATTCCACCAGCTAAACCATCAAGACCATCAATTAAATTTATAATATTAGTACATGCCACAATAAACAAAATTGTAATTGGATAAGCAAAAATACCAAAAGGAATATCAAGTCCAAAAATCGTAATATTATTTAATAAAATATTACCATAAAAAACAATTACCGAACTTGCAAAAATTTGACCAAATAGTTTAGCTTTAGCACTGATTGGCTTAATATCGTCAATCATTCCAGTTAATACAATAATGAAACTACCAATCAAAATAGATATCATTTGAACACTGCTTTGACCAAATATCATATAACCCGTTAAAAAGCCAATAAAAATCCCTAAACCACCAAGTCTTGGAATTGGTTTAGTATGTACTTTTCTCTCATTTGGAATATCTAATGCATTAATATGTATAGCTATTTTTTTCACTAATGGAATAATCAAAGCTACAATAATTAAACAAACTCCCACAATTAATAAACTATATTCAATTTTTTCTCTCATACAACTTCCTCAAGATAATTGTATCATTTATTAACATATAATTCTATAAATTATGTCAAAAAAAACGACTTTTCGTCGTTATCTTTCTAATAAACTAAGATTATTTAACATAATACCTGTTCCTTCTGCTACTGATGTTAACGGATTATTAGAAATAGATATTGGTACTTCTAATCTCTCACTAAATAGTTTATCTATACCCCGCAACAAAGATCCACCACCAGTTAACATAATACCATGTTCCATAATATCAGCTGATAATTCAGGAGGCGTTTCTTCTAAAACGGTTTTAGTTGCTTCTATTAACCTTTCAATATTATTCTTTAATGCATGCATTATTTCATCACTGGTAATAGTAATAGTTTTAGGAAGACCAGATATTAAATCACGACCCTTTACTTTCATAGATTTTTTCTTATCTTCTTTATAAACTGTTCCAATTTCATGCTTAATTAATGATGATGTACGTTCACCAATTAATAGTTTATATTTATCTTTAATAAAATCTCTAATATCGTTATCAAAAACATTACCAGCTATTTTTAATGATTTACTAATTACAATATCACCAAGTGATAACACAGCAATATCTGTAGTACCTCCACCAATATCAATAATCATATTACCACTTGGTTTACTTATATCAAGACCAGAACCTATAGCTGCCACTTTTGGTTCTTCTTCTAAAAAGACTCTTCTAGCTCCTAATCTTTCGGCAGCCTCACGTAATGCATTTTTTTCCACCTGTGTCGTATCAGTTGGACAACATATAATTATTCGAGGTTTACGAAAACCAAATCCCTTTACTTTGCTAACAAAATAATTAAGCATCATCAACGTAATTTCAAAATCTGCTATTACTCCATCTTTCATTGGCTTAATAGCTTCATATTTACCAGGTGTCTTACCAAACATAAGACTAGCTTCCTCACCAAATGCCAAAGGTCTTTTTGTATCTTTTTCGATAGCCACAACACTTGGTTCATTTAAAACAATTCCATCGCCTTTAGCATATATTAATATATTAGCTGTTCCAAGATCTATTCCAATATCTTTCACATTATCACCAGTATTATTATAAACAATTATTGATTTTTAATACATTCATTACACGATTATAAAGAATTGTATCTATTTTAGGTAATTTATAAGTCAAATCATCCAAAATAATATCTTCACTTACATGAAAAATAATAGCCAAATCACTAAAATTCTTATTAAGTGATAATAAATAACGACATTCAAGTAATATTCTTTCCATTTCTCTCATACCACATATTATTAAAAAAGATGACTAAATATCACCTATTTTTTTATCAAGACATTTCAAAGGATTAATTGTTATACCATTTTTATATATTTCAAAATGCAAGTGATTACCCAAATTTTTATTTATTTTACTCTTACCACTAGTAGCTATTTTTTGACTAGTAAACACGACATCGCCCTTTTTAACTTCAACATTAGCTAACCCTTGATATACACTTATTAATTCATTATTATGTCTAATTTTCACTGTTTTTCCAAGTAATTCATCATCTAAGACGTCAACAACAGTACCGTCATATATAGTTAGAACATCAAAAACTTCCTTATTTGCATAGTCAATTCCTGTATTTGGCATATACGTATTTTCATAAAAAACAATCGACTTTACTTTTTGTTCTAATTCACTATTAGGTTCGTAAAAGTAGCGAGCTATTTCAATATTATCATCTAATATTGGTGATTTAATAGTATCAGAAACACTAACAATAGGAATACTACGATTTAAAATAGTATTAGAGACATAAGTAATGTTATCTAAACCAATATCCTCATAACTTTTAAACTCTCTATTAGTAAAATAGACAATTGTAGTAATTATAAATAGAATTAATAAATAAATAGTTGGTATAACTAAAGAATGCTCTTTTTTCATGATATTCACCTCATTTAAAAGTATGAACAAAAAAAGAAACTTTTATACTAAAAAAGTTTCAAATAAATAAAATCATATAAGAAATTACTCAATAAGTAAATAAACGATAAAATTAATATAAAGTAAAAGACTCTGGCCTGCATTACTTTATTTTTTTTAAAAATAGCGTTTATATTTACAGAATCCATTGCAAAAACAACAATTATACTTGATAAAATGTAAATAGCAAATTTAACCACGATAAACGCCTTCCTCAATTTGTTTTACTTTATTAATTCGTCGATTATGCTTTTCCAAAAAAGAATACTCCGTACCTATAAATACATTGGTACACATAATTGCATTATTAAGACCAATATTCTCACCAAAAGCAATACAATTAGAATTATTATCTAATCTTGTATGCATGGCTTCATCCGAATTATTTACCTTAGCACAATATACGCCATGAATTTTATTGAGAGCAATACTAATGCCAATACCACTACCGCATATAGCAATTCCAAAATCTACTTCGCCATTTGCAATTGCAGTACCAAGTTTAAAAGCAAAATCTGGATAGTCACATGATATTTCACTATCAGTTCCATAATCAACAATAGTATACCCATTTTCTTTAAAATATTTAATTAAAGCATTTTTCAATTTAAAACCACGATGGTCAGAAGCAAAACCTAATATCATCTTATCACCATTTACAATATAACACATTTAAAAAAAAAGTCAAATAAATTGACTAATTTTCAAATCCATATTTCTTATTAAACTTATCAACACGACCAGTTTTTGAACCACGTGATTGTTTACCTGTATAAAATGGATGACATTTTGAACATATTTCTACATTAATTTCACTCTTAGTTGACTTTGTTTGAAATGTATTTCCACAAGCACAAGTTACAGTACAATCAACATATTCTACTTTTTTATTATCCTTTGCCATTATATTCTCCTTTCGCCATGAACTTAATCATAGTAATACAAATTACCAAGTTATTATAACAGTAAAAGAAAATAATTGCAAGAACTTTTTACTAATAGTTAAACTGTTGTTGATACTTCATCAATGTACTCTTGTTGATATGTTCTAACTACGGCATTTAAAAACTCACTATAGCTATGAACTGCAGCTTTAAATCCTGGAAATTCTTCTTTAAGTTCATTATAGCGATCTAGATATTTTTTTGAGTTTTGATCACTCCAAACAGACTCAATATCACCAACTACCGTATTTAATCTATCCAATGCATCACTTATTCTTGTTGCTGCATCTTCCATTTTACGTGCTGCTTCTAGTAAATCTGAAGCATGTAATACTATATTAGCCATTATTTTTTCTTCCTTTCCTTATTTCTTACGCATAAAAGTTTCTTTCAATTGAATTTGCTATACTATTTTCAACTGACGTTGCCTTTTCTGATGTTTGAATTGCCACCTTACTATATGAATCAATTGCCTCTGTCATATCTTGCATTTTTGGTAATACTGCCGCAATTCGACCATCAAACTTATCTTTATTTGTACTTACCCAACTTTCAAGAGATGTTCTTGCCTCATTAATATCATTAAGCGCTTGCTTAATATTATTTGATTCTGTTGCTATTTTTTCTCCCTTTTCAATTAATCCTTCTGTTGAAATTGAAAAATCTAATCCGTCCATTATTTTTCACCTCCCATAAAATAATCTTGAACTTTTACCTTCAACTTATCTTGTTCTTACATTAATTATCATACGATATTTCAATTTAATTGTCAACTTAATCAGTTACATGTTATCATTTTTTTACACCTTTTATGTCATAATTAACTCCTTCTAAACACGTTTGATATTTATCCGTTTCAGATACTTTAATATTCTTATTCAAAGCATCAACTAATATTTCTATCTTATCATTAATATCACCATAGAAAAAGTCATTAGGAAAAACAAGCATTTCATCTTTTACTTTATATTTTTCCATATATTTTGCAACTAAAATATTATAAATTAACTCTTTATCCATAATTACCTCGCATCATAAATCCTATTAACTACAGCCATAATCATATTCATATAATCATCACCAAGAATCTCATACATTAGCGGCATTGCTTCCGGAGATAATTGTATAATAGGAATGACTTGTGCAACAGATTCTTCAAATTGCTTTGCTATACCCTCACTATTTGATTTACTATTAAGATTAGCTCCACCATAATAGCTTTCACCATGCTTACCCATAAGTTGATAATTATGATGCCCACCATAAATTGAATCCACTATATCAGAAAAAGACCTAATCATTGTATAATTATCATTATTATCAATTGTTAATGATCTATATGGTCTTGTTACAGCTATCTCTGCCGCTTTTTGTAACTCCTCAGGAGAAATATATGTATTGTTTTTATTTAGATTTAATTTAGCTAATATTTCTTTATAATCAGCAGAAGTTATTTTATTTTGATAATCAGCAATTTTTTCATTTAGAACGACATCATAACTTTTTCCTTTGCTTCTTAAATCATTTAACATCAAATTGTCTCTATCTCGAATCATTTTATCAACAACATAATCATTAAATTGCGCAAACTTACCTTGACTAAATACATTTCGAGTCTTTTTAACAATATCACTATAATTATATTTTTTATTACCACATTCAATGTAATAATTATTATCACTTTCATTGTACAACGGATGATTATAATCTGTATCATATTTATTAATTTCAATGCTATCAAAATGATAGTGCATTGCATGAGCATATTCATGAATAATCGTCCTATCAATTAAAGGAGCATTTGGATCAAAGCCAACAGTATTATAAGAACTCCAAAAACTACTGCATTTATTAAACCACCAAAAACATGAGTCAACTTTTTTTTCATCAATTAATTCTATTATCCTATTATATTCTTTTTCAATATAAGGATTTCCTCGTTCCATTTGACGCACAATAATATCAGCAAGCTGGCCAAAAATAGCAGTTTTCTGTTCATCATCATTTGCCAAACTAAGAAGTTTCTCTCTTACTTCCTGCATTTTCTCATTAGAATACTCTACTTTCATGTTATCACTTAATTCACTATCACTAGAAAATAATTTTAGGGCATTTTCAAATAGCTCTACTTGTTCTTGAGTATAATAATTACCATTTATTTTAAAACTAGTATCATTTGCATTGTAATTAGTAACTTTTGATAAGTCATTTACTTTATCAATGTGACCATCCATATATTCTAGAATATATTCGTTACTGCTAGTATTATAAGATACTTTAAATATATTAGGTATCTTTAATTTATTAACAGTATTAAAGTCCAATTCAATTGCGGACAATCTTCCATTATCTCTTAAATAATCCATAAACTTCATATTATCTAATTGGCCATTTTCATCGACAAACCTTAATAATTCACTTTGTGAATACGTAGCATCTATACCATTAATATTATGGGTTTGCTGTCTATTTATTAAACTATAATCGCTATTTTGAAATGATGTTCCCATAAAGTTAATAAGCGGTGTTGAAAGAAAAGTCATATAAGCTGTTTCCCATGTTTCAGCTATTAATTCACTACCTTGTGGTATCTTACCATTAAAAACGTATTCTAAAACATGATTACAAGCATTTTCAAATAATTCTTCGCCAACTTCATTTACTTGGTTCGATAATGTTCCTGTAATAAACTTACCAAAATTAGAATAATTATCATAGTTTTTAAATATTTTTATAACATCATTTTCTTTTGCACCATATCCTTTTAATGCACCAAGCATTCTCTCACTTGCCACTGCTATTAATCCTTTTGATGCTGCTTCTAAATATGTCCATCCATCTTTATCTTTTCCATTAATTAACATTTGTTTCTTTTCATTTCCCGTTACTGATGCAAACATCCATGCTGACATGGCTGCTGGACTTACAAACGCTGATAATGCCATTGATGGTAACATATTTCCTACACTACTTGCTAAATTATATTCTGTTTTTAAAATATCCAATTGTGTCTTTTTATTATCTAAAAATTCAAAGAATTCTTTATCTTTTTCTGTATCTAACAAACTATAATTTCCACTTAAAAATTGTTGTAAATAACTTTTTCGATAATCATTTGCATTCATTCGGTCTTCGCTACTTATTAAACCTGTAATATCTAGTAATCCTTCGCCAAACTCATATACACCCTCTACAGAACTATATACTCCATCATATGCTCCACCTAATATTGCATATGTACTTCCTAATAGACTTCCTAACGTGTCACCAAAAATATTTCCTAACACTTCATTCTTGGTTAAATTAGTCGTAAACTGTTTAAGAGTTTCCCCAGTCATTTGATATACTTGTTCCTTTGCCGAATCATATCCTTTACCAGACTGTATATTATAATATAATGTATCTGATAATATTAAATCAGCATATCGACTATCTTCCTTATTTAATAGTGCATACGCTTTTATTTGCCAATCTTCTAAATACTTGGAATCATTTCCAAGTCTTTCTTTAGCACTAGTAATATCACTTTCAGTAACCATACTCGTATCCAAAGACTCTAATAACGCTAATTTATAGTTTTGTTTTGTTGCATCCAATTTTAATTTATTATTACAAAACTCGTCTACAGGACTTTTTAATCCATTTACTATTCCATTATATATTAATAAATTATTGAATGCATTTGATCCATCTCCATAATTATAATCAAAAAAACTATCAATATATGTGCTACTTTCTTCAGAGCTAATTCCTAATTTTTGATAGTATCTATTATATACTTCTCGAAATCCTTGTTCTCCATTTTCTTCCATTACACCTAACAAGAACTCTAAATTATTAGTGCTTTGATATATTATATCTGAACTATATTCGTTATTTACTTTATCCAAATATCCTAAATCTTTTAATGTCTCATACCATGCTTCTGCTTTTTTTTGATAATCAACACCTATTGGATTTAGTACTTCTATATTTAAACTATTATTACCTGGCAATAAATTTGGATTATTAATAAGACTTTGATAATCTCGAATGATTTTTTTTATTTCTTGTTCTGGTTCATCACTATTTAATACTTCACTAAAATCTCTTGTATAAAATTGATTTGCTATATTAATTAAATTAAAACTATTTTCTAAATATGGAATATTATTACTAATCGTATATTTTGAATTAAAAGAATTTTGAATATTTTCTTCAAATGTATTCTGTAATGCCTTAAAATCTGTTGTTTTATATGTTAATAATAACAATGATTTATCATAATTATTACCACTATTCCATAATTTGGTTGGTATATTTGTATTTTCTACATCATAGTTTTCTATATTAATTTGATATTTTTGACTAACACTTACAGCAAAATTTTCTTTAAAATCAACTAATCCCTCTTTATATTCTTTACTTCCATATGCATTACTGGCATTTCTTGAATATATATCTTCCACCATCGTATTTAATACGGTTGGAACAGTTTTGGATAAAAATGATTGATATTGTACACTTAATTTCACTTTAAAATCATTTAGTATATCTACATACTGCTCATCAAAAAAAGAATTCATTTCATTAAATGATGTCATATATTCATTTGATGAAAGTATTGTAACTTGTGATATTAAAGTATCTGGACTATCACTTGATAATGTATTAGTTACTGTATTCATATTTTCTTCATGCACATCAAAAAGATATGAAATTAATCCTTCAAGTTCACTATATTTCTGATTATCCGTCGCTTCATATATATTTAATGACGTATCAGTTACTGTTGATAGTGATTTAATATATAATTCCAATTCACTTAATAATGTACTTGTATTATCATCTAAACTATTATATACATCTAATAGTTCTCCTGTTATACCACTACTTCCAGTATACTGTTGACAATCTGAAATAATGCTATTCATTCTTTTAAATTTTTTTATAGCTTGACTAATAGTGGTTAAGTTAATAGATATTGTTGCATTACTTTTAATATCTCTATGTTGTTCAGTTGGTGGTTTACTCGAATAAACTTTGTTGTCTCCACTAGTATGTTTAAGATTTTTCTGTCGAAATCGATTTATATCTACATCACTTTGTGGTTCTATAAAACCTGAATTTGAAGATGAAGATGATAAATTAGAATATGGAGGAAAACCATTATTATTACTATTACTATTTCCATTAAATAATCTATTAAACATAATAATTTACCTCCTCACGTTTTTTTCTACATCGTATAAAGTGTTTCGTTCTTTTTCTTTTTTACTTCATTACCTTCAGCAGTATCACTTATTTTATTTTTTTCTTCTTTCTCTTCCTCTTCTTTTCTTTTTCTTTCCTCTTCCTCTTTTTTTCTTGCTTCCTCTTCAGCAATTCGATCATCAATGGCCTGTCCTTCTTTTCTTAATGTATTTGACACATAGTCTAATTTTTCCTGGATAGCATTAATTCTTTTCTTTATCTCATTATTTCCCACACTAACTTTATTTGTAACATAATCATATTTACCAATATTTTCATCTAATAATGCATCAATAGCTTTTGATTCTTTTAGTGCATCATCCAATAACTCAATTATTTTATTAGCATTATCACTATAATTTTTGGCTTCATCATAATATGCTCCCATGTTATTTACCTATACTTTCTTTAATTTCTTCAATCATTTCATTATATGTATCTGCTATCCACGTCAATTCTTTTAACCATTCTTCACTATTTTTTTTAATTATTTCTTTCTCTTTTTCTAATTCCCTTAACATTACCTCTTTATATAAATTCCCAGCATTTGAATCAATCATCTTTTCATATGTTAGACTATCTTTTTTCATTAATTCTAAAATGTCGACTAATTGATTACTTTCTTCTTTTATTTTTTTACCAAATTCTCTTATACTTTGGCAATCTACCGTGATTTTCCCCATTATAAATCCTCAATATCATATTCATTACCAATAGTCTTAAAACTCATTTTAATTTCATTTAAACTATCATCATAACTATCTAAAAATCCTGTTAAATACTCAATGAACTTAATCATTTTATTAGTAAATGAAAGATAATTTTTTATTAATTCATCATAAAGAAGTAATGATTTTTCGCAATTATCACTAGTCCAATTTAGTGATTTTTTCAAATTACTCATTACTTTAATATGTTCAATTAAATTATTTATATGATTTGACATTATTTTTATATAACTCGATACTTCGTTACTATCAATAATTATTCTTTCCATATTCTTTTCCTACTATATTTCAATTATACCAAAATACTAAGAAAAAGAAAATATACATATTCTATTATTTTTATTCAATGTAAAATATAATAGAATTAGCTATTTTCTTATTACCTTCATTATTTAAATATAAAGGATTTTTATCTTTATAATTATTTCCTTTAACTAATTCATATAAATCAATATATGTGATTAAATTATTAACCATCAGCCTATTAAGTTTAATATTAATGTCATAAAAGAACTCATCAACTTTAGAATCATAATAATTAGTTGGATTATAAAAACCTAAAAACACAATTTGAGCTTGCGCATATTTTTTTATTTCTATAATCAAATTTTCAAGATTTATATACATTTTCTTAAAGTATTCATAATTACTTTTCATATCATATTTGTTATAATTAATACTCATTTCTTCCATTCCAACACTAATAACAACAAAATCACTTTCTCGCAATGACTTCTTAAAATAATAATCCTTATTATTGCTTCTTATAGTTCGATTATTCTTTATATCTTGGTATAAAAGAAAAGCACTATTATTAATAAATGATGTATTATATTCATTAATATTTTTTTTCTTTTTTATGTAATTATATACATAATCATTATAGCTAACTGATGGAGTATTAAGCATAACATTATCACTAATAACTAAGTAATTAATACTTGTTTTATTAAAAAAATAGTATATTAAATAGATACAAACAATTGTTATTAATAAAAATATAATTTTTTTCAATTTATCACCAAAAAAAGAAATATATTAAATTATATTTCTTTTAATTCTATTTTAGCACCAAGATTAGATAATTTTTCTATAATATCAGAATATCCTCTCAGTAAATATTCAACATTAGTAATAACCGTTTTTCCATCCGCTTTTAAAGCCGCTAATAATAGTGATGCAGCTCCACGAAGATCAGTCGCTTCTACTTCCGCAGCATGTAATTTATTTGGACCAAGAATCGATGCAACACGTTCTTTAACAGAAATATTAGCTCCCATTTTATTTAAAGATGTAGTATTCATAAAGCGATTTTCATAAATAGTTTCTGTAACTTCACTTTTACCCCGAGCTTGCGTAAGTAGTGTTACCATTGGTTGCTGTAAATCAGTAGGAAATCCTGGGTAACCCAAAGTTTTAATATCAACGGCTGTTAAATTATCATGTGAATTTACTACAATATTATCTTCATTTATTTGTAAATCTACACCCATTTCTTCAAGTTTTTGAGTTAAAGCTGTCAAATGTTCAGGAATAATATTCTCAATTGACATATATGTTCCAATTAATGCACCTAATATAATATATGTTCCAGCTTCAATACGATCAGGTATAACATCATGAAAACATCCATCAAGACTTTCAACGCCAACAATTTTTACAGTACTAGTTCCAGCTCCAGAAATTTTAGCGCCCATTTTATTAAGCATATTAGCTAAATCAACAATTTCTGGTTCACGTGCAGCATTTCGAACAATAGTTACACCTTTAGCCTTAGAAGCAACAATAATAGCATTTACAGTAGCCCCAACACTTGGCATATCAAGTTCTATTTCACTACCTATTAATTCATCAGCTTCAATAGTAAATAAGAACTCTTCTTCCTTAATAGTTGCACCAAGAGCTCTAAATACTTTAAGAGTTTGGTCTATAGGACGACTGCCTATTTTACATCCACCAGGAAAATGAATACAAACGCGTTTATATTTAGCTAAAAGACTAGCCATAAAATAATATGATGCTCGTAGTCTATTAGAAAGACTATCTGGTATCAAAACATTTTGCATATTGGAAGGATCAATTACTAAACTACCACTAGCTCTTGTTATTTTGACATTCATAAATTCTAATATTTCACATAAAACATCAATATCTGTAATATCTGGAACATTCGTAAGAGTTGTTTTATTATTTGTTAACAAAGAAGCTGGAATTAAAGCAACAGCACTATTTTTAGCACCACCAATTCTAACACTTCCAATTAAAGGTACATTGCCTATAACTTCTAAAATTTTCATTAAGCACCTCAATATATTCTATTTATTTTACCTAAAAAGGTTAATTTTTTCATCAATAAAGTCCCTCATGGCACTACTTCCACTCATAATTACTTTTCTTGGATCATAAACATTAGGATTATTTTCAATAAAATCTTTAACAGCTTTATGCCAAACAGCCTGTATGTCAGAATTAACATTAATTTTATTAATACCTAATGAAACAGCCTTTTTTAAAATGCTATGATCAAGTCCACTACCACCATGCATTACTAATGGAATACTAATTCCATCACTTAACTTTTTAATTAAATCAAAATCAATATTTAATTCACCTTTATATATACCGTGAACAGTTCCAATAGCTGGAGCTAAAGAATCAATATTTGTTTCTTTAACAAAGCGAACACATTCATCATAGTCTGCTAATAAAATTGTACTTTTTACATCATCCTCAATTCCACCAACATGACCAATTTCCGCTTCAACAGTTACATCGCGTGAATGTGCATATGAAACCACTTTTCTTGTTTCTTTAATATTTTCTTCTAATACTAATTTTGAAGCATCAATCATTACAGATGTAAATCCGGCATCAATGGCATTTTTACAACTATCAAAACAACTTCCATGATCCAAGTGTAAACATACATCTATCTGAATATTTAAATCTTTAATCAAGGCTTTAACCATTTCCGAAACAACATGATAGCCTCCCATGTATTTAATAGCACCTTCACTCACTCCTAATATAACTGGTGTACACAATTTATCACATTCTTCTAAAATAATTTTTGTCCACTCTAGATTATTAATATTAAAGTGATAAACGACCTTCCCTTTTTGTTTTGCATCATTTAGCATATTTTTTCCATTAACTAACATAAACATCACCTACCAATATAATAATACAAAGCAAGAATAAAGTCAAAAAAAAGACTAGAAAACTAGTCTAAAGTGTCTTACTTCTAACATTTAAATCACGATAAAGTTGATCAACTAAATTATCAAAAGCATCAACTAAATTACCGTATGTATAATTATTATATGCCGTAAAATAATCATAATCTTGACATAATCCTAACATACTTTGTGCTGATGTAACAACAATATACTTAGCATATGGACTTAAATAATCATAAGCCTTAATTGCATTGCCATTAAACATCGTAGTTCCTTCAAATATATAGTTAACATATTGATTTAGTAACATATATATTTCATATTGATTATTAAGCGTTTTATTTCGTAAATTATTAATTACTTTAATTGCATTTTTATCACTTTCTACAACTAAATCAGCTAAACTACATGGCTCATATGAGAAGCAATAATCATTTATTTGTTGAATTTGTGACTCCATATCTTCATCATGAACGATACTTCCATATTGCTCATATTCCATATTAGGTGTAATTACTTCTTCTTCTATATTATGAGTTGAATCAACATATACAGTAGCCATATCATCTTGATATTGTATAGAATTATTATTCACACTTCTTGCATTATTGTTATTTTTAGTATGTTTAAATATTTCAACAGCACCACCAATTAAAACAATACCCGTTGCTATAGCAAGTACTCTTCTAAAACGAATTCGTAGATTTTTAACTCCTTTTTTCTCTTTGTTTTCTTTTTTTTCATCAAGAACAACTTCTTCTTTTTCTTCTTTTATATCATCATCCATGCTATCATCTACTTCGTCAAGATTTTCTTCTTCGATTTCTTCTTTTGGTAAAAGTTTTTTTTCATCCGCTAAAGATAAATCTAATACATCTATACTACAATAAGAACCAGTTTTAGTATTATGCTTATTGGTAATACCATTTTTTTCATTATAATAAAAACCTTTTGGTAAAATCAATTCACTAGCAGGTACTGAAGAATAAAATCTTCTAGTAGCTTCACTATCATATTCAGGATTACCAACACGAATAACTGCATCTTTATTTAATTCTTGTATTGCTCTTGCAATTTCAAATATATCTATAGACTGTGAAACATCTTTTTCTTCCGTTATTTCATTATTTTCTGGTTCTTTGGCAAAACTAATTCCAAGTGAACTAGACTCAGCTCTTGTCATTCTAGTCTCACTAAATGTTCCATTATCTCTATTAAAGAAATATTTATGATAATTATTTTCACTATCAAGAATAATAACTCCCGTATCCTTTAATTTATCTTTATCAATTATAATCAATCCCATACTAACTAATTGTGATACTGAAAGAGACTCTTGTTCTTCAAACGATGCCAACAATTTATTAATAGCAGCCAAATTATTGAACATTTTTTCTTCTTTATGTCCATCACTAAAACTTAATACTCTCTTAGCAGTAATGCATTTTTTTGTTTCATTGTAACTTAACTTAATTAATTCAATTCGTACAACATTATTTTCCATAATACTTTTATCTCCTAAATACATATATAATTATAGTAATATATCAAGCTGTCAACTCACCGTTAAATACAAGATTATCATATCATAATTGACATGTAATGTCAATTTTTTAAAAGATCAAGTGCTAGAGAATGATATTCTATATCTGATGTATTATCATCATCTATCATACATAAAGGTGGATATAAAACACACCACCAGTTTTCCCCTAAACCAGCCCCTAACGTAATTACTAATGATTCATATTCTCCTTCTGGATATATTATTCCTCTATATATTTTTTTAGGAAAATAATTATTGCCATAACTAATTTTAAAATCATTAGTTTTTTGTGATACGATTCTTTTTATATTATTAAGGTTATTTCTAATATTTAAACTTGCTTCATCACTATTCTCAGCTTCTTTTACTAAATTATATAAATCTTTTTTAATTTCTTCCTTTATTTTCTTTTTTTCATATAAATCACTAATATTATCGCTATTGGCAATAATACGCACTCTAATTGCATCATAAGGTATAATAATTTCTTCACTTTTCTTACTAACTAAGATACCAATCACTATACTTATTATTAAAAAAGCCAATTTTTTCACATTTATCACCTTTCATATTAATAATGAAAGATTTTATAATTTTTATTCAGAATTATTTATATTTTGTTAATAACCAACAAATGAATATCATTTTTGTTGTTCATTACTCATCTTTTTCACACTAACTAATTTAATAATTACTAATATAGTTAATGCCATAAAAATTAAAGATAATAAGATAATAATAATTACATCACGTAAATTACTATGTGACTCATCCACAACACCTTCTTGTAGTTCATTATTTTCTTCAATAATTTCTTCTTTATTTTCCTCTATAGTTTGTTTTTCCTCGCCAAATAACCCTTCTTGAAGATATCCACTTTTTTTAATTTTTAATGGAACTTTTTTAATATATTCAAATGAATCATTATCTAAATGCACATAAACACCTTTTTCAGGAAAATAAAAACTATTATTTTCCTTTTGCATATTATATTCCAGTTCTTGATTAGCTGTTATTCTCCTTAATGGCTTTTGATTTTCATCAGTTATTTCAAGGTCTTTTATTAATTTAATTTTGCCAACTCCATCTGTTTTATAAAGCATATTGTTGACGTATCCTTTAATACCATTATAAATAACATAATACCGTCCCGAAACAATTAAATAGTTTGTTATTTCTGTATTTGATGGAATTTTACCTATTATATTATTACTTTGATTATATATATTAACATCTTCATAAAAATAAAGTACCTTGTTATCTTCAACCCCAATATAATTATTCATAGATGTAACCCAACCATAAACACCATTATATTCCGTGTAATACCAATATGTCCCTGCTTGATGTGTTAGTGTTACTACAGTATACTGAGGAACAGTAATTTTTTTAGAAAAAGTAACCGATGGTCCTTTTCTTAAATTTAATCCTCCTTTAACTAAGATTATAGCTTTAGTAGGTGTAATTTCCTTTACCCCTTCATTTGTTAAATTAAACTCTTGAGTTTTAGAACTTACATCAACATATTTAACACTGCAACTATATTTGTCATTAGAAACATATATATAACTCCCTACAATATCATAATAAACACTAAGTGTTGTTCCATATGGAATAGTAAGATCTGTTTTTTCACCATTATTATAACAAATCGTTCCATTTTTATTTGTTACCATAACTTCATGAGACACAATAGTTGGAAGTTCATCTTGTGCCTTAACACATATATTAAATAAGCATATTGAAATAATAATTAATAATTTACTTTTTTTCAATATTATCACCTTCTTACATATATTATTTATATAATTCAATATAAGATTTATTTAATTTTTATTCCATGGATTATTAGGATCAGGGTCAGTTGGATCCCATCCTTTATTTGGACTATTTTCATCTATTTTAATAGCTTTTGGTTTTTCAACACCGCTTGGTAATTCACCGTCATATATTTTTATTTTCATACCACTTGGACAATTATCATAAAGCCACTTGGCATCAATAACAGAAACTCTCACACAACCAGCACTTGCGGCACTACCTAATTTGTTATATTCACGATATTTTAAATTACCTTTGTTTTTTGTGTAATAAGGAACGGAATGAAACAAAATACTTCCTGTTATAACAGTATAATATTGTCCATATACTCCACCAAGTAAAGAACCCCATACATTACCTTTTCTCGAATAAAATACTCCTGTTGGTGTTCTATTACCTATACCAGTTGAACAAAGAAATACCCTTACTATTTTTGAATAATTTCCCTCATCATCAAGCTCATAAACAATAACAGTATTCTGATTTCTTATGATTTCTGTATAATATCGCATTTTTGTACGTTCAATAACATTAACATTAATTTTTTTAGAAGTAGTATTTCCTGCTTCATCTTTGGCCGTAACAGTAATTGGATAGCTTCCTTTATTATTCTTATTGACATATCCATTAATAACACATTCTAAATTACCATCTACTGCATCATAACACTTTGTATGTTTTTTATAATCCAATGTCCCACCTTCATAAATAGTGATGTTATTAGCTTCAATAATTGGAGGAACATTATCATTAACTATTCTTGATGGAATAATATTAACATTATATTCTTTAAAACCAGCTAAAATATTTTGATATTCGTCAAAACTTTTTTTATTAGAAAAAACAAGATTATTATTTTCTAACTTATAATCATTACTAGATTTTAAATAATTAATTAATGTTTTATATTTTTCAATAAGTCCAAAACTATTATTT
>OCVV011342790.1_pt1 | contig 22427 bp, 22 predicted proteins | sample 1539721 | NCBI WGS metagenome assembly OCVV01 (sample SAMN02144230, study PRJEB22623) | gut metagenome | biome: sheep rumen | host: Ovis aries | place: New Zealand
TGTGCTAGTGTTGAATCTTTACAAGGAGCCATTGATAATGGAAATTTGACAACTGAACAAATAACACTATTAGTAAATGCAGGAATTGTTGCAGAGTATACTAATGGAACAACATCTGAGTGGGTAAATGGAAGGACAGTATTTACAACAACTGAATGGAATAGTTTTCAAAATAGTGAAACACCAATATCATTTAAAATAAGAGCTGAAAGTAATGAAGGAATTTGGGTAGAAGAACCAGTAGTAGATAGTATAAGTTCATGTCCGGGTTGTAAATTTATATATACAACAAATACTATGTACACAACATGGAATACTCAAAGTCCAGAACCAACAGTAGTAGACCCAAGTACATTAAGTAATAATTATGAAGATGTAGTAACCTCATCAGGAAATAATATTTTTCTTGGAGTAAAATTAAATAATAGTAATCAAATAACAAATGCTTATGCATGCGGACTAAAGGATGGCGTAACACCATTTTGTATTGAAGGAACAGTTGATGGTTCCAAGTATAATGATAACGTAACGTTATTACAATCATCAAGTTTATGGAATGGAGCATGTACTGGAACTTCTCCCTTGGTTTGTTCTGGTTCGGTGATTGCCCGCGCTTATTCGGCTGGTCTTGTGGACGTGCTTGCAGGTGTTGCGGACTGCTACGTGAGCGCAGCTGGCGGATTGAACTGCCTTGCTGCTCCGCCTGCTCCCCCAGCGCCATAATCTAGAAATCTAGAATCGAGCATTTTGGTACAAAATGCTTGTAGGAAAGGGCGTAAGCCATGTCCCTTGTGTGCCGAACGATAGTGTAGGCACAGATATTTTGATAATAAGAAAAAAATTATAAATGTTAATATATAAAATTAATAAATAAAACCACTTATCTCCATGATTACTGATTGAAGTAAACATGGAGTAAATATAGTGGTATTCTAATTTATGCGGCTATTTTTTTTGTTGCCTTTTCGTTCTGGTTCTCTTTCTGCAAACGCTAGTTCTTTTGGTGGTGTCCTAGCTGGCGTTGGTCTTGACGGCAACTGCTCTGTGGACCAGTATGGCTCATTTGTTTGCTTCGAGACTGGAGCCGATGAGTCAGGCCCTTCTGTGCCTGGTGGCGGTGGTTAGTAGTAGTGCGCCAGCGTTTCCATCATGAAATCTTGGAACAAGCATTTTTGTAAAAAAATGCGCATGAGGAAAAAGTTCGCAAGAATTTATGTCCGAACAAGGTGTTGATTGCAAGATGAGGCACAGGGGAAAAAATAAAGTATAATAATAAAAATTAACATAAAAACTGATAAATATGTCAAAGTTAAAAGTTAATCGTTTATCAGTTTTTTAATATACTTATATCATCTCATAAGATAGCAGGAGTTGGTATAAGTATGAGAAAAGATATAACTATTAAAAAACTTACATTGGAGGAAGATAAAGTGAACAAATCAGCATTAGCAAGACAGTATGGTTGTTGTTGAAAAACAATAGATAAGAGATTTAATCCAGATAAATATAAAAAGGATATAAAGAAAAGAATTTATATATCTAAACTTGAACAATACAAAAATATAATTATAGTTAGAAAATACGTATCATCAAAAAAAGAAAATATTATTTCTAATTTAACAATAAGATTGGAAACTATAAAAGGTTATCAATCACAAGTTGATTGGAAGAAAAAATTAAAATTACATAATAGTAAAGGAAATGAGTATGTGATAAGATATTGAGTGTAAAATATTAAAAATACATTCTTAGAATGTGTTTTTTTATGATAAAATAGACTTAATGGAGGTATATATGAATCAAGATAAATTAGATGAACTAAGAAATAAACTAAATATTGTTGATGTTATATCATCATATATTCCTCTTACCAAAAAAGGACGTAATTATTTTGGACTATGTCCTTTTCATAGTGACCATAATCCAAGTTTATCTGTATCACCGGATAAGCAAATTTATAAGTGCTTTGTTTGTGGTGAAAGTGGTAATGTCTTTAATTTTGTCATGAATTATGAACATATTAGTTTTACAGAAGCTGTAAAGACACTTGGAACTAGTGTAGGAATGGACTTTGGTACTAATACTTCGCATGTTGATGATAAGTATACTAAATATTATGAAATTATGGATGTAGCTAATAAGTTTTATCAAAATAATTTATTAAGCCATGAAGGTGCAAATGCCAGAAAATACTTAGAAGAAAGAAAATTATCAAAAGAAATCATTTCCGAATTTGAAATTGGTTTATCGCTTAGTAAACGTGATCAATTAACAAATCTCTTAATTAATAAAGGTCATTCTCTTGAGGAACTTAATTTAATTGATTTATCGAATACTGATCATGACGCATTTATTAATCGTGTAATGTTTCCTTTACATAATAAAGATGGTAAAGTAATTGGCTTTTCTGGGCGTATTTATAATAATGAAGAATTAAATAAATATCAAAATACTAAGGAAACACCTATTTTTAAAAAAAGAGAAAATCTTTTTAATTATCATCGAGCACGTGAAGAAATTAGAAAAATGAAATACCTGATTGTCATGGAAGGTTTTATGGCTGTTATTCGTTCTTACTCAGTTGGCATCAAAAACTGTATTGCTACTATGGGAACAGCCTTATCTAATGAGCAAGCATCTATAATAAAAAAATTAAGTAATACCATTTACTTATGTTATGATGGTGATGATGCGGGAAAAAAAGCTACTATTACTTCAGGAGAAGAGTTTACCAAAATGGGCTGTAATGTCATGGTTATTCCATTATCTGATAAACTAGATCCAGATGATTATATTCTTCAATATGGTGTGGATGCTTTTAAAAACTTAATTAGTAATGCTATACCTTATAAAGAATATAAAATGAAAACTTTGAAGAAAAAGTATGATTTAAATAATGTTGATGATAAAGCTAATTACATTAATAAAGTACTACTTGAAATATCACAAGAAAAAGATGATATAAAGTGTGAAATTATGCTGAAAAATCTTGCAAATGATACTAATGTATGGTATAATACCTTGGAAAAAAAGTTATTGGAACTTAAGGAAAACGAGAAAAGTTCAAAAAAAAGTGAAGATTTTGTTGTCAAAAAAGAAAAACGTGATGGATATTTTAAGGCAATGGAATCTTTAATCTATTATGCACTTAATTATCCACGTGCCATAACTTTGATTGACAGTAGTAATGTCTATATTCCGAGTCGAGATATTCGAATTATGTTGAATGAAATATTGGCTTACTATAATAAATATGGTAGAATTAGTGAAGCTGATTTTTATACCTATTTAAATCAAAATAATGACGTTAATTTACAGGAAGTACTGAAAAAAGTTTTGTCCAATGATTATCCTAATGAAATTAATGATAATCAAATTAATGAATGCTTGGTAGCAATAAAAAACTATAATATTGCTCTTGAAATCAAGAAATTAGAGAAAGAAATAAAAGAAGAAGTTGATATTGCTAAACAAGCTAAGTTATTGGATGAGATGTTAGCGTTAAAAACGAAAGAAGGAAAATCATGGTAAATGAAGTAAAATCAATTGAAGCAAGAAAAGAGTCATTAATCAAACTAGGAAAAGAAAAAGGTTATGTCACTTATGAACAAATTGCTGATGAATTAAAAGGACTTGACCTTGATTCCGATACCCTTGATGACTTATATAACACATTTATTGAAAATCACATTGAAATAGTTTCTGAAGAAGGATTAGGGGATGATGTATCTGAAGAAGCAGAATCACCTGATAAAATATTAGAAGAATTATCAAATTCTAAAGATATTAAAATATCAGATCCTGTTCGAATGTATTTAAAAGAAATAGGACGTATAAATCTTCTTTCTAGTGATGAAGAGTTCGAATATGCTAAATTAGCTGAACAAGGCGATGAATATGCTAAAACAATGCTAGCTGAAAGTAATCTTCGTTTAGTTGTTAGTATTGCTAAGCGTTATGTTGGTCGTGGTATGCTTTTTCTTGATTTAATTCAAGAAGGAAATATTGGACTTATGAAAGCCGTAGATAAATTTGATCCAAGTAAGGGATATAAGTTTTCTACATATGCAACATGGTGGATAAGACAGGCTATTACTCGTGCAATTGCTGATCAAGCAAGGACTATTCGAATACCAGTTCATATGGTAGAAACAATTAATAAATTAGCTCGTGTTCAAAGACAATTAACACAAGAATTAAATCGTGAACCAACTGATGAAGAAATTGCTAAGAAGGTTGGTATCTCAGTAGATAAAGTTCGTGAAGTATATAAAATATCCCAAGATCCAGTGTCACTTGAGACACCAATTGGTGAAGAAGATGATTCTCATTTAGGGGATTTTATTAAAGATGAAAGAACAATGTCACCTGAAGAATATGCTACTATTGAAATGTTAAAAGAAGAATTATCTGGTGTTTTGCTTACTTTAACAGAAAGAGAAGAGAAAGTATTACGTCTTCGCTTTGGATTAGATGATGGGCAATGTCGTACACTTGAAGAAGTAGGTCAAGTATTTAATGTAACAAGAGAACGTATTCGTCAGATTGAAGCTAAAGCCTTAAGAAAATTGCGTCATCCAAGTCGCTCTAGAAGATTAAAGGATTTCTTAACAGACTAATGAAAAAAATATTAAATAAGCGCCTAGAAACACTAAGCGCTTTTATTGAAGAAAATGAAACAGTTTTGGATATAGGCTGTGATCACGGATTATTAGGAATTTATCTAACTTTAAATCGTAGTCATATTAAAGTTATTAGTAGTGATATTAATGAAAAACCGCTAAATAAAGCTAAAGAAAACATTCATAAGTTTAATTTAGATGAAAAAATAGAAACAAGATTAGGTGATGGCTTAGAAGTAATGACTAGTGATATAACGACAATTGTAATATCAGGAATGGGTGGCTTATCCATAATTAATATTTTAAAAAATATCAATCAATTCTCTCATGTTACGAAACTTGTTTTATCGCCTAATAGTGATTTTTATGAATTAAGAAAAGAAATATCCCAATTAGGTTTTCAAATAAAAAAAGAAGAAATGGTTTTAGAAAGTAATAAGTTTTATTTGATTACAGAGTTTGTTAAAGGGGAGGAGCAAGTAGATTATTATTTTGGTAAATTAGATTTAAAAAATGATATAGTAAAGAAATATTATAATTATATTTATGAGAAAAATACAAAAATACTGAAAAATTTCAATATACTACAAAAATTAAGAAAAAAATCTTTAATAAGTGAGAATAAAAAAATTAAAAGAAATATTATTGATATGAAATAAAAAAAGAGTCTTTATGTAATGAAAAAGATTCTTTTTAAATACCTAGTAAACTAGAAGCAACTGTAAAATAAACAATTAATCCTAAAGCATCAACAATAGTTGTAATAAAAGGACTTGCCATGACCGTTGGATCAAATCCAAGTTTTTTAGTTAATATAGGAAGAGTACAACCGATTAATTTTGCGACAATAACAATCATAAAAATAGTTAAACATATAACTAATGATATTGAAAAAGTAACGGCTTTATTATGAAATAATAAGTTATCAATTAACATTAGTTTGGCAAAATTAGCTATTGCTAAGGTAGCTCCTACCATAATCGATACACGGAGTTCCTTCCAAATAACTTTACCAATATCTTTAAAACTAATTTGATTAAGAGATAGACTTCTAATTATTGTAACGCTTGCTTGACTACCGGCATTACCACCAGTATCCATAAGCATAGGAATATAGGCTGTTAAAACTGGTAATACAGCAAGACTTGTTTCAAAATTACTGATTATTTGTCCTGTAAAGGTTGCGGATATCATTAAAAGGAGTAGCCAAGGTATTCTAGCTTTCCAAGTAAGCCATGGAGAAATTTCTAAATATGGTTTATCACTAGGTGATATAGCTGCCATTTTTTCGATATCTTCGGTTGTCTCTTCTTCCATGATATCCATAATGTCATCAATCGTAATAATACCTAAAAGACGATCTTCAGAGTCTACGACAGGCATGACAGTTAAATCATATTTTTTAAATAGTTTTCCAACTTCTTCTTGGTCTGTTGTTGTTTTAACACAAATGGTATCTTTATGTAAAACATTAATAACGTTATCGTTGGCATCAGCAAGTAGGATATCTTTAAGACTAAGATGACCTAATAATTTTCTTCTTTCGTCAACAACATAACATACGTTAATCGTTTCATATTCATCAATTTCTTTTCTTAAAGTATTAATGGCTTGCTTAATAGTTAGATTGCTTTTAAGTTCAGCGTATTCCACAGTCATTACACTTCCTGCTGAATCATCAGGATAATTAAGAAGTTTATTAATATCAGCTCTTGTATCGGGGTGACATTGTTTTAAAAGTCTTTTTACGATACTAGCTGGCATTTCATCAAGTAAGTCAGCTGCATCATCTGTAAACATTTCATTAATAATGAAAACAGCTTCTTTATCTGTTAGTTTAGATAATAACTCTGTTTCGATAGATAATGGTAATTCAGAAAATAAATCTGCCGCCATATCTTTATTCATTAATCTAATTATTTTAGCAATTTCATCAATTTTTAAATCTTTGATATCATACGCAATATCAATAACTTGCATCTTTTCTAGTGTTTCTCTTAATTTACGAAAATTTTTTGTATCAATTAATTCTTTTATTTTTTCTTTCATATATACCTCCAGAAGTTATAAATAATATGTTACACGACGGGCTTAAATCCATAATATCACTCCTTTCAGTAGTAACGTAATTATATCATATGAAAGAACTTATTTGCAATTTTTTTGAGATATTTTATAACAAAGAATTATGGGTTAAATAAAATGATAAGAAAGTCATCTAATTATGATTCTTCTAAAAAATGTAATTCATTTCTTTGGAATCTAATGTTTTAAGAAAGTAATGAAAGAAAACAAAAAATGTTGACATTTTATTTACATATTTAAAGGGGATTAATTTGAGAATATGTTGAAATTTAAATTACTGCATTGTATAGTTTAAAATGAAAGGTGGTATATTTATGAAAAATAAGTTTTTGATATGCATATTATCATTTTTTTTGTTAGCGGTTTTAAATATTCAGACAGTTTATGCGGACTCGATAGGTGGAAGTCTTAGTAAGGGCGAAGAAGATAAAGTCTTAGAGGCTGGAGATATTGTAACAGTTGAATATCATATTGAAACGGCAGTAAATAGAGAAGAGCAATTAGATTTGCAAGAATTATTTCTAACATTGTATTATGATAGTGATGTTTTTGAAATAGTTGAGGGAAATAGTAGTTGTAATTTTTCATATTCACTAGGTAAAGTTGTTGGCTGTGGAAGCGAACGCAATGGTTTATCCAAAAAAAATATGGATAATTATAATATAGAATTTAATGATGAAAATAGTGCTATTTTTTATGGATACGGCGATAAGACTGTTTTAAAAGTTAAATTTAAAGTAAAGGAAAATGTCATAACACAGACAGCCAAAATTTATAATAATGAACGAGATAGGATTAACTATTTTGACCATTATTATGATGATTATGATTATGGGGAAGAAGACGATTATTATGATGGAAAAAGTGAGGAAATTACAGGATATAGTGAATTAGTATATAGTATTGTTGGTAAAAATACTGATGCATCCCTAAAAAGTCTTTCTGTCGAAAATTATCGATTAATTCCTGAGTTTAAGACAAATGTTAAAAACTATGTTGTTAATGTCAACAGTGATGTTGATAATGTTAATATATTAGCTACTTGTAATGGAAAAAATTGTCAAATAACTGGTAATGGAAAAAAGACATTGAAAGTTGGAGATAATAATTTTGATATTGTTGTTAAATCTGAAAGTGGCACGCAAGAAACATATAAATTAATTATAGTAAGGGCGGAGGATAATCGCTCAAAGGATTCTAATTTGGTACTTGCAAGAATTTTTGATTCCAATACCAAAGAAGAAATAAAATTTGATTTTGATGGAAAAGATATAGAATATAATATAGACGTATTAAATGATGTTAGCAATATTTACTTTGATTTAGAATGTAGTAATGCTTTGTGTAAGATAGATAAAAAAAATAATTATGACCTTGCTGAAGGTAATAATAAAATTGAAATAACAGTTACGGCTGAAAATGGTGATAAAAAAACTTATATTTTTAATATAAATAGAAAAAATGAAACAAAGAAATTTTTAAAATCATTATCAATTTATGGTTATCAAATGACTCCACAGTTTGAGGAAAATACTTATGAATATCATGTTGATTACGATGGAAGATTTGATGAACTAGATATTAAATATGAAACAAAAGAAAAAAATACAAAAGTAACTATTGAAGGAAATAAAGATTTAAAAAATATTGATAATAATAAAATTAAAGTTAAATTAAAAGCATCTAAAGAGGAAAATAATACTACTTATACAATATTATTAAATAGGATAAAAAATAATGAAAATACTAATATCATCGTTTACTTACTTATTATAATTGTGATAGCAATTATTGTTGTAATGGTAATTTTGTATTTTGTTTTAAGAAAGAAAAAGAAATCAAAAATTGCCAATAATGCAGAAAATAATAATATACAAAGTTAAAATTTAGAAGTAGACAACTCAACAAAAGAGATGTCTACTTTTATTATTTTGTATATTGAAATTTAGAGTAATTTAGAGGTAGCACTTTTTTATGGAACCAATTATTTAAAAAAGGATTGCTAAATTAAGCAATCCTTTGATTTCAAATGGTAGCGAGAGGGGGGGTCGAACCCTCGACCTATTGGGTATGAACCAATCGCTCTAGCCAACTGAGCTATCTCGCCATGACTTACTTATATTATCATAAAAAAATTAATAATACAAGAACTTTAGCATCAAAATGGCGAAAAAATTGACTTTACATGCAGATTATGGTATAATATAGGCGTTTTAAAGGGGGAATAGCGATGTATACAATTGATGATCGTGAATATAATGAATTTGAAGAAGAGAATGAAAACAGTTTTTGGTCTAATAATAAAGGATTAATTATTAAAATTATAATTATTATTCTTTGTATAATAGTTTTAATATGGTTATTTAAAGCTTTAAAAATTAAAAAGAATACTACTGTTTCTGAAAGTACAAACATTGAAAATATGGAAAAAGTTCGTTTAGCCGCAGAAGATTATTTCTTTATTAAAAATAATAAGAATAATGAAAGTATAAGAGTAGTTAACTTAAATGAATTAAAAAAACAAGGGCTAATTACAGATATTATAGATAGTAATAAAAAAGTTTGTAGTGAGCATTCATCAAATGTAACGTTAACTAAAGAGACTAGTAATTATAAAATGACTATTAAGCTTGATTGTTCAACTAATGAGCAAATTAAAGATTATTATTATAATAATAATACTCTTGTTTGCTTAAATTGTAATGGAGATAGTAAAACAACTAATATTGATAAAAATACTGAAATAGTCAAAAATGAAGAACCAAAAAAAGAAGATTTTTCTAATAAAAGTGATGATAGTGTTGTAGAAGAAAATAATGATTATAGTGATTATTCGTGTGTTGAATGGACTGATTGGTCAAAGGAAAGAAAGAATGATCCAATACTTGTTGAACGTGTAAAAACATTAGTTCAAGGTGTCAAATATGGTAAGAATACTTCGAAAACGGTTTATGGTGAATGGAGTGACTATGTTCCTGTTTTAATTACTGGAAATGATAATTTAGAAGTTGAAGTTAAATCATCAATTGAAAGTAGTTGGTCAGAAGAAAAAGAATCTACTAATATTGATTTATCTAGTGATAGAATTAAAGTTATTTCAACATCACAAATTAGCAAAGAGAAACCTTATTGTGAAGATGGTTATCTATTAAATAATATGTGTTATAGTAATAATGAAATAATTGGTAATTTAACTTTTAAAGAATATCATAGTGGCCAATATCAAATAAAAAATAATCAATGTGAGCGTGTTATGACGCTAAAAAATAATGATGGTAAGTATGTTTTAACATATGTAAACTGTAAATATAACAAGGTAATTGGTAAACCAAAGGTTGATAATAACTCATATACTTTATATACATATCAAGAGCAAGAAGACAAAGAAGTAACTTATTATCGTGCTCGTAGTAAAAGAATAGTAACTGAAAAAGAAAATGATATTTATACTAATGAAAAATATGAAGAAAATAATCTACCAGAAGGTTTTGTTAAAGTAATTGGTAGTGAAGAAGTATATTATTCATATAAACTACCAACTTGTGAAAAATAGTAAAGATACTAGTAATTAGTATCTTTTTTTTGTATAATAATAACTATGGAAATAGAAATAGATAATGAAGTATATAAGGTCATAATTGATAGAAAAAGAAGTACAAAGAATACATATATTCGGGTTAAAGAAGATTTGAATATTTATGTTACTTGTAATATTTTGACTAGTAATCACTATATTATTAATTTGATTAATTCAAATACTAAAAAAATAATTAAAATGATAAATCAGGTAAAAAAAAGACAGAGTCAAGAAGAATCTTTTTATTATTTAGGTAAAAAATACGATATGGTTTATTTAAATAAGAAAGGAATTACTTTTGGTGAAGAAAAGGTTTTTGTAAGCCCAGATTTTGATTTAGATAAATGGTATAAAAAAGAAGCTGAAAAAGTCTTTAAAATAGAACTTGATAAAATGTATCAATCTTTTGTTTATAAAATACCTTATCCGAGTGGTTTAACTATTCGTAAGATGAAAACACGTTGGGGAGTATGTAATGTTAAAACACATAAAATAACCCTTAATTTAGAGTTAATTAAAAGAAATATTGAATGTTTAGATTATGTAATAGTGCATGAACTTTCTCACCTATTATATGCTAATCATTCACCTGATTTTTGGAAATGCGTCGAAGCTAATTTTAAAGATTATAAAAAAATAAGAAAGGAATTAAAAGAAAATGAGTAAAATTATTGATGGAAAAAAGATTAGTAGTGAAATTAAAGAAGAATTAAAAAAGGAAGTAGAAGAATTAAAAGTAAAGCCATGTCTAGTAGTTATTAGTGTAGGTGATAATCCAGCTAGTAAGGTATATGTTGGCCAAAAGGAAAAATGTGCTAATTATATAGGCATTAATTATCAACATATACATTATGATAGTATTAAAGATAATGAACTAATTAAAGAAATTGAAAAACTAAATAAAGATAAGGAAGTTAATGGTATTATAGTTCAATTACCTCTTCCAGATGGAATGAATGAAAAAGAAATAGTTAATACTATTATTCCTGAAAAAGATGTTGATGGACTAACTTATTTAAATGCAGGATTACTTCTTAATGATAAGACATCTCTAGTTAGTTGTACGCCAAAAGGTATAATGGAATTATTAAGAAGAGAAAAAATAGATTTAGTTGGAGCTAATGCCGTTGTAATTGGTAGAAGTATTTTAGTTGGTAAGCCAATGATGAATTTATTAATTAATGCAAATGCTACAGTAACAATGTGTCATTCTAAAACAAAAGATATCGAGAAAATTACCAAAAAAGCTGATATATTAATAGTAGCTATTGGTAAAAAGCATTTTATAACACGTGATATGGTAAAACGTGGTGCGGTAGTTATTGATGTAGGTATTAATAGAATTGATGGTAAACTATATGGTGATGTAAATTATGATGATGTTTACTCTAAAGTAAAAAAAATAACTCCAGTACCAGGTGGAGTTGGACCAATGACTGTTGTTATGCTTATGAAAAATGTAATTGAATCTTATGAAAAGCAAAATAGTTAATTATCTAAGATTTGCATTTATAAAACATTTGTATTATTATGTATTTGTCAAGGAAACTTGAATAAAATAAAAAAGGGAATACCTAGTATGTTGAGTTAGGTACTATTCCCATAAATGTGGTTTAGTACCGACTTAGACAGTGATATGAACCCCAAAAGTTGGACAGTTTATATTATTTAAGTATTGGAGGATTGTAATCTGTAATTAACAGGAGACAATCCTTTTAATTTTACTTTAATTCTATCATAATTATAATAATTGATATATTCATTAATTGCAACAATTAATTCATCTATATTTTGATATTTATCTTCTTGGTCATAAAACATTTCTGTTTTTAAAAGTCCAAAGAAGTTTTCCATCATGCCATTATCCATACTGTTTCCTTTTCTAGACATACTTTGTTTTATTCCTTTATTCTTTAATTTTTGTTGATATGAATAATGTTGATATTGCCATCCTTGATCTGAATGAAATATTAATCCTTCAAGATTGGTATTCTTTTTAAATGCTTTTTTAAGCATATCATTTATTTGTTCTAAATTAGGAGATTTAGAAACATTGTGAGAAATAACTTCACCATTATAACCATCGAGTATTGGTGATAAATAACATTTTTCTCCTCTCAAATTAAATTCTGTAACATCAGTATACCATTTTCTATTTGGTTTGTCTGATTCAAAATTTCTATTAATAAGATTATCTGCTATATTGCCAATAGTTCCTTTATAAGAAGAATACTTTCTTTTATTTCTTTTTAGTGGTTTTAATCCAAGTTTTATCATTATTCTATATACTTTCTTATGATTAACATTATAACCTTGATTTTTAAGCTCTAATGTAATCCTACGATAACCATATCTTTCTTTATTATTAATAAATATTTCCTTAATCTTATTTGTAATTTCTTTATTTTTGGCATCTTTGTTAGTTTTAGATAAAGTGTAATAGTATACTGATTTTGCTAATCCAGATACTTTTAGAAGAATCATTAATGGATATGTTAGCCGTAGTTCTTTAACAACATTCACTTTTTCTTCTGTTGTTGATTCTTCCTTGCTTGAACAACGGCTCTCAATTTTTTTGAGTATTCAAGTTCTGCTTTTAAATACATATTTTCTTCTTCTAATCTTTTGATTTTTTCCTCATCAGTTTCATTTACTTTTTGTTTGGCTACTTTTGACATAGTCGATTGTCCTTTCCTTCGTTCAACTATATTATAACCGTTTTTTTTATAATCTTTAAGCCATTTGTGCAAAATACTATCTCCTGATAACCCTTCATCGACAGCTATAGAGAAAATTGATTCATTTTTTTGCAAAACACGATTAATTATTCTTTTTTTATCATCAATTGAATAATAATTATTTTTCGTTGTCCTTAGAATATCTAAACCATGTTTATCAACAAGTCTTATTAAATACTTAATATGATTTTGTTTCATGTTATATTTTTTTGATAAATTAATTACTGATGTCCCATTTTTTCTTTCCATATAGATATTTATTTTATCTTCATAACTTATTTTTGTCATACAAAAACCTCATTTCTATGTCCAAGAAATGGGGTTCAGTTCACAGTTGGTACTATTTTAATTATAATAATTCTTGCTAAAAAGCATTATCTTTTATATAATATGTCTTGGTGATATTATGATAAGTATTAATAATGTAACTCTTTCTTTTGGTAAACAAGTATTATTTGAAGATGTAAATCTTAAGTTTACTAATGGGAACTGTTATGGTTTAATTGGAGCTAATGGGGCAGGTAAAACAACATTTTTAAAACTATTAACTGGTGAAATAGATACTACAAAAGGTGAAATAGTTATTGGAAAAGGTGAAAGACTTGCATATTTAGAACAAGATCATTATAAATATGATGATAATCGTGTAATTGATGTAGTATTAAAAGGTAATACAAGATTATATGATATTATGATGGAAAAAGATAAATTATATAATAAAGTAGATTTTAATGATTCTGATGGTATTCGTTTAGGCAATCTTGAAGCAGAATTTTCAGAAATGGATGGATGGAGTGCTGAAAGTGATGCTAGTGAACTATTATCAAACTTAGGTATTCCTATTGATACACATTACAATCTTATGAAAGATATGCCTAATAATTTAAAAGTTAAAGTACTCTTAGCTAAAGCTTTATTTCAAAATCCAGATATATTGCTATTAGATGAACCAACAAATAATCTTGATTTAGAAGCAATTAATTGGCTTGAAGAATTTTTAATAAATTACTCTAACACAGTTATTGTAGTTTCCCATGATCGATATTTCTTAAATAAAGTCTGTACGCATATTGTTGATATTGACTATGGTAAAATGAAACTATTTGTAGGAAATTATGATTTTTGGTATGAATCTAGTCAACTACTTATTAAACAAATTAAAGAACAAAATAAGAAAAAAGAAGATAAAATAAAAGAATTAAAAGATTTTATTGCAAGATTTTCAGCTAATGCAAGTAAATCAAAACAAGCTACATCACGAAAAAAAATCTTAGAAAAAATTGAACTTGAGGAACTTGTTCCATCTTCCCGTCGTTATCCATTTATCGATTTTAAAATTGAAAATAGTCATGGTAAAGATATATTAAGTGTCAAAGATTTGGTATATGAAGAAGATGGAAAAAGAATCCTTGATAAAATAAGTTTTGATTTACAAAAGGGTGATAAAATAGCTTTTGTTGGTACTAATAATATTGCTAAAACTGCACTTTTTAATATTATTATGCGTGAGGTAAAATATAATCGTGGTGAAGTATTATTTGGTAAAACTATTAAACCTAGTTATTTTCCAGTTGATAATACGAATTATTTTAATAAGAATCTGAGTATATTAGATTTTCTTGCACAATATGGTTATGCTAATGACCCACAAGCATTACGTAGTTTTTTAGGAAGAATGCTTTTTTCAAATGATGAAGTTTTCAAAAAAATAAATGTATTATCTGGAGGGGAGAAAGCCCGTGTAATGTTATCTAAAATGATGTTAGAATCACCGAATTTTTTAATTTTGGATGAGCCTACTAATCACTTAGATATGGAAAGTATTACGTCTCTTAATAAAGGATTAATTAACTTTGAAGGGGAAATTCTTTTAGCTAGTCATGATCATGAACTTATAAGTACTGTTTGTAATAGAATTATTGAAATATTACCAAATGGTAAAATTATTGATATGCGATGTGATTATGATACTTATTTAGAAAAAAGAAAAGATTAATAACAAAGTTTTATTAAAACGTGTTACAATAGAGGTAGGAGTTGTTAATGAAAAAAATCATTGGTGTTATTTTTTTGTGTTTAATTGTAGGTGTAGTTTCTTATTTTGGAACTTATTATTTGGATCAGTTAAAAAAAAGTGGAGATATTAATATAACTGTAACGTTTGATGATACGAAGACTTATGTTATTCCAAGTACGAAAAAGATGAGTAAAGAAGAAGCATTAAAAGAATGGCCATATATTATGGAAATTGAAAACTCACTTGATGGGAAAGGTCTTTATCAAATAAAAATTACTGATACAGAAGGTAGTACTATTACTAGAAATCAATTAGAATATTCATTATATTTAGATGAAAAAGAAGTAGCAAGTGGTAAATTGAGTCAAATTAAGGATAATGTGTTATATACTGGTGAAATAAACGGTAAAATTAAACAAAAATATAAATTATATATTTGGGTTACTTCTGATGTAGAAAAAGATGATATTTATGAATATCAACTTGATTTTAATACAATTAAAAGTGGAGGACCAGGATTTTAGGAGGCAGTGATGAATCAAGTTAAATTAAATGAACTAATTAAAAATCAAATAATTAGCATACCATTATATGTTTTAAAAATGTATCCAGAGTTTAATTTGACCGCTGATGAAATGGTTCTCTTTCTTTTCTTATATGATAAAGATAACCAAGTTTTTGATCCAGAATATATTTCTAAAAGTTTAGCTTTTGATTTAAGAAAAGTTATGGTAAATATTGCTAGTTTATCTGATAAAGGTTTGATTAATGTAGTTACTAAAACAAATGAAAATAACATTAAAGAAGAGGTAATTGATTTATCACCATTATTCAATAAAATATCATTAAAAATAATTAGTGAGTTAAATAAAGTTAATGATGAAGACCTTAATATTTATCATGTTATTGAAGAAGAGTTTAATCGAAAATTAACACCTATGGAATGCGAAATGATTGATGAATGGAAGAAAAATAATTATGGTAGTGAATTAATATTAGCAGCTATTCGTGAAGCTACATTAAATGGTGTAACTGCCTTAAGATATATTGATAAAATTCTCTATGATTGGCATAAAAAGGGATATCGAAAACCAAGTGATATCAAAAAAGAAAAAGAAATCGATGAAAAAGTCGAAATATTTAATTGTGATTGGTTAGATTCAGATGAAGAAATATGAAATAATTGAAAAGTACTTGGATGATTTATTTCCTAATCCTCGATGTGAATTAGATTATTTTAATGACTATAGTTTATTAATGGCTATTATGTTATCAGCTCAAACTACAGATAAAAGAGTTAATGAAGTAACAAAAAAACTATTTAATAAATATTCTAGTTTGGAAGAATTAAAAAAAGCTGACATTAAAGATTTAGAAAGAATTATATATTCTCTTGGTAATTATAAAAAGAAAGCTTTTAATATTCTAGAAATGGCTAAAATAATTAGTAATGAATATCATGGAGTTGTTCCTAGTGAGCGAAGTATATTAGAGAGCTTTCCTGGGGTAGGAAGAAAAACAGTTAATGTCTATTTATCGGAATTTTTAAATATTCCATCATTTGCTGTTGATACTCACGTTGAACGTGTTTCAAAAAGATTAAAACTAGTTAAAAAAGATGATAATGTCTTAGAAATAGAAAAAAAATTAATGAAGTTAACTAAGCGTGAAAATTGGGGTAGAAGACATTTACAGTTAGTTCTTTTTGGAAGATATTATTGTAAGGCTGTTAATCCCGGTTGTACTACATGTAAATTAAAAGAAATATGTGGTTACAAAAAAATATAAAAGAGAGTTTTTAAATTAACTCTCTTTTGGTATACTTTTAAGTTCTGTGATATTTAAATCATTTCTATTAATTATTTCATTATAGATAGTAGTTACATATAATTCAAAATTTAAATTTTTTTCACTAATATCACTATAATTAGTAATTATTGGAATATTAATTCGTTTTCTTATTTCTTTTAGATATTTTTTACCATTTTCTGAAAAACCTAATACTCTAATATAATTAATTTCTTTTCTTTGGGTAATATCTTCTTTTTTTATATTCAATAGTATGTGAATAAACATTCTATTTAAACGATTATAAGTATATCTTTTAGTCTTAATTTTATCTATTAATTCTTGATAACTATTTGATTTTATAATATTTTTTTTGATTAAGTTATCTAGTCCTTCATCGACATCTAAATATTTATTTAAATTATTAATATCACTAAGTATTTTATATTTTAATAATTCATAATATTTATTTTTAATATTATAGGTTATTATTTTATCTAGTGTTTCTTTTGGTATTGTTTTTTTTATATCTAATTTATTATCTAAGGCATTTCTAATGCTTGTTGCACTTGTAATATTTTTGGTTATTTGATTTTCATGATAATTATTTGTTCTTTGAATAGTTATTGGCTCTATCTTGCTTTTTTGTTTTATTATTTCTTTAACATAACTAAGTCCTAATAAATCATTTGGTAAATTAATGGTTTTATTTGATAAAAAGTTTAAGGCTTTACTCATACTAGTAGGATAATTGTTACCTTTATCCATAAAATCTTTAACTAAAGAATCATATTCTTTATTATTAATTTGAATATTGGCTAATTCTTTTAATAAAGTTATATTATTTGATTCACTACCAAATACTAAATAATCACAGTCTAAGTATTCTAAAATTTTAATAGCTCCACTAGCAAAAATATCGGCACTATTAGTTGAATAAAACGTTGGTAGTTCAATTACTAAATCAACACCATATTTAATAGCAATACTAGTTTTATCCCATTTATTTAAAAGGGATATTTCGCCACGCATCGTAAAAGACGTTGACATAACTAAAATAATGAAACTATTAGGATACATTTCTTTAATTTTTCTTAAGTGATATATATGTCCATTATGGAATGGATTATATTCACAAATAATTCCAACTTTTTTCATAAACATCGTAAGTATTTTAGCAAATATTTTACATAATGTCAAAAAAATGTCAATAAAATGGAAATTAGGAAATAAGTTAATCATTACTCCTAAGCCTGATAGCTTATTAAGAGTTAGTATTCATATTAAGAAAGTTAATGAAAGAATAACTATTAAAGAACCAAAATTAAGCCTATTTAATCGCCATGGATTTACAATAGTTGAATGGGGTGGTATGGTATATTAGTTAATATAAATTAAAAAAATGGATTAAGACAATGAAAAAGTGAATTAAAATGTTGTAATTCACTTTTTTCTTTGATATAATACTACTTGGAAAAAGGGAGGTGCTTTATGGCAAAAGCATTGAATAGACAAAGAAAAACTCTTGTTTGTACAGAATGTAATGAAGAAAATTATCGTGTAGAAAAGAATGTAAAAAACACTACAGATCGCTTGGAATTATCAAAATATTGTCCAAGATGCGGAAAACATACAAATCATAAAGAGAAAAAATAGGAGAATTAAATGATTAACGTTAATGAATTTAAAAGTGGTATGACCATTTCTTATGATGGTAATATCTATATGGTATTAGACTTTCAACATGTAAAACCTGGTAAAGGAGCCGCTATTGTTAAAGCTAAATTAAGAAATTTGAGAACTGGTTCAATTGCTGAATATACTTTTAATGCTGGAACTAAAGTAGAGCAAGCTAGAATTGAAAAGAAGGCTATGCAATTTTTGTATGCTATGAATGATACATATTATTTTATGAATATGAATGATTATGAGCAGATTGAACTTTCTCGTAGTTTAATAGGCGATGATGCTGAATTATTAAAAGAGAATTTAGAAGTTGACATTATGTTTTATGAAGGCGAAATGCTAGGTATGAACTTACCTGATAAAATTTCTTTAAAGGTAACTCATACTGAACCAGCAGTTAAAGGTAATACTACAAGTAGTGCAATGAAAGATGCAACACTTGAAACAGGTAAAGTAGTTAAAGTGCCATTATTTATTGAAGAAGGGGAAGAAATACTAGTTAGTAGTAAAGATGGAAAGTATGTATCTCGTGCATAGTTTCTTTTTTTTTACATAAAATTATATGGTGATATGATGTACTTAATTAGTGATGGTGGAATTAAAACAAATATTCCTGATACCATAGAAGCTATTATGTTAACTAAAAATATTAGTTATATTGATGGCATTAAATTAGATGTTAGGGTAACTTCCGATAATGTTTTTGTTCTCAGTAAATATAATGAATTAAATAAATTGACATATTCGAACAGTAAAATTAATGAAGTTAGTTACGATTATTTAAAAAAAGTAAAGTTCCCATCACATATATTTAAATATTATGTGCCAACTCTTTACGAAGTACTAAAAAACTATGATTATCATAAAATAATTATGATAGAACTTTTTACATTAGATAATTTAGAAAGTTTATATAATTTATTACAAGAATACCATTATCAATACTTTTTTTATAGTGAAAATAAGAAAGTCTTAGAAGAGTTAAAAAATAATCACTTTAATAATATTGGTATAATAATTGATAATGATAGTAATATTGATATTATCAAAAATACTAAGAATAATATATTAATTATAAAAAATAAATATTAAAAGATTTTTCGACAAAATAATAGCTTTTTTCTTGATATATTGAGAATGGTGATGATATGAGATTATATTATGTATTTGATGTTAAAAGTAATATAGCTAATATTTATCAAGATAAACCATCAAGTTTATATAAAATATTAGAAAATATTTACTTTATGCATCGAGAAGAAGCGAGTTATGGGTTTAATATCTTTAAGCAATTAACCAATCGTATTAAAGTAATGGAATTAAATAATGCCATATATATTAAATTACACAAAGATTTAGTATATAGTAAAATGGGAAATGAACACATTATTAATGATTTATATCACGATGAGGTAAGTATTTTAAAAATTAAAAATATGGGAATACTGATAGAAACAAATAAAAGTTTTTCAAGTTTCTTTGAACTTTTAAATGAATTAAACCCTAATTATTTTGTTTGTGACTTTAAAGACAAAGATTTCTTTTTTGTAAGTAATATTGTAAAATTTGTTAATAATTAGTTATTTTTCGTAAATCTATTCATATATTTAATTGAATGGAGAATGTTATGGATAAAAAAGAAATTATTAAAAATATTGCTTTAAGAACACATGGGGATATTTATTTAGGGGTAGTTGGGGCTGTAAGAACGGGAAAGAGTACTTTTATTAAGAGAATGGTTGAGACACTCATTATACCTAATATTAAAGATGAATATGAAAGAGCTAGATGCTTAGATGAAGTACCACAAAGCGCTCAAGGTAAAATGGTTATGACAACAGAGCCTAAGTTTGTTCCCAATAATGCAGCTAAAGTTAAAATTGATGATTTCGATACTAATATTAAACTAATTGACTGTGTAGGGTATGTTATTGATAAAGCTGAGGGAATATCTGATAATAATGGTCCACGGATGGTTAAAAGTCCTTGGTATGATGAAATGATTCCTTTTTCAGAAGCTGCTGAAATAGGGACGGAAAAGGTAATTAAGGAACATGCGACTATTGGTATAGTATTGACATCAGATGGAAGTTTTGGTGAGTTTAAAAGAGATGATTATCTAGAGGCTGAGGAAAGAGTCATTAATGAATTAAAAGAAATTAATAAACCTTTTATTGTTATTCTAAATACAACTCATCCTCAAGATGAAAAAACACAAGAAATTAGAAATGGAATAAGTGAGAAATATCATGTAGTTGTTTTAGCCGTTAATGTTGATAAGATGACAGAACGTGATATGTTAGATATTTTAAAAGAGGCTTTATATGAATTTCCTATTATTGAAGTTAAAGTAAAAATACCTGATTGGATTAGTGTTTTAACATATGACCATCCACTAAAAAAATTATATATTGAAAAAATAAAAGAAAGTGTTTTTGAAATTGATAAATTGAGGCAGATTGATAGTATTACAGATGCTTTTAAGGATGTTGATGAAATAGAAAATGCTTATTTATCAAGTGTAAATCCAGCAACTGGTGAGGTAATAGTAACATTGGATGCTAATGAAGAATTATATAATAAAACGCTTAATGAAATTATAAATATTGATGTGACTAATAAAAAAGATTTATTAAAATTATTTCAAGAATATAGTATAGCTAAGAATGAATATGATCAAGTAAAATATGCTTTGAAAATGGTTAAACAAACAGGATATGGGGTAGCTTCGCCAACTATTTATGATATGAAACTTGATACTCCCGAAATTACTAAACAAGGAAGTAGATTTGGAGTTAAATTAAAGGCTACAGCACCATCTATACATATGATAAGAGTTGATGTTAATTCAACATTTGAACCAATTATTGGTACTGAATTACAAAGTAAAGAGTTAATCAATTATTTAATGAAAGACTATGAAAAAGATCCAAGTAGTATTTGGAAAAGTGAAATATTTGGAAGAAGTTTGGATCAAATTGTTCAAGAAGGTATTCAATCAAAAATAAGTCTAATGCCAGAAAATATACGTTTTAAATTACAGCAAACATTATCAAAAATAGTTAATCGCGGAAGTGGTAATTTAATTGCTATTGTATTGTAGCAATTTTTTTTGTGAAAAGTGGTTGATTTTATTGATTGTTTTTTATATAATTAGTTTATAAGGTAGGAGAAATATGAAAAATAATAATAGTTTATTAATCACAATATTAACTGGTGCTGTATTTTGCTTTGTCTTTTTGGGTATAACTTTAATTTTTCCAAGTAAAAGTAATAATTTACGTGGAATTAATGCTGAATTAAATAATCAAATTAATCTGGGAGATGAAAATGATTATTGTAATTATACTACGCAGTACTATGTCGATGATGTAGCTGGTGCAACATATAGTGGTGGAAATTGTACATCAACATGTGTATCAAATACATGTCCATCGGCATCAGAAAACTTTGTATCATGTGATTATTGTACTGTCACTAGTGGTGGTCCAAGCGGTAATAATGGAGTTATTCATACTTGTACTAAAAGGTCAAGACAAGTATGCAGTAGTTGTAGTAGAAATGGCTATACTGTAGTTAATGGTCATTGTGTTCTAAGTTGTGGAGTTGGTCAAGGAGAAGATCCTTCAGCTACTACGGGATGTTCTAATTGTGCACCAGGTCGATATAGTGCTGATGGTGATAATGTATGTCATGAGTGTCAAGTTGGTACATTTAGTGCGGCAGGGGCAGAATCTTGCACTGCATGTCCTACAGGGTATACAACATCAGGTACTGGAAAGAGTTCATGTGATGCTTGTACAACAGGATATATTATGAATAATGATACTAATCAATGTATACCAGACTCAGGATGTAGTGATAACCAATATAAAAATAGTAGTAATACTTGTTCAACTTGTGAAGCTGGATAT
>OCVV011359760.1_pt1 | contig 22419 bp, 21 predicted proteins | sample 1539721 | NCBI WGS metagenome assembly OCVV01 (sample SAMN02144230, study PRJEB22623) | gut metagenome | biome: sheep rumen | host: Ovis aries | place: New Zealand
GAAGCCCTTATTTTTATGACTGAACACGAAGGTCCATATCTTATTCAGGGTAAAGATGGCCAGAACCGTGTAGGCATTGTATGTGCAATTATCGAAGCGCTCAACGGTGCTACTCTTAAAGAGATTAACGATGATTACATGCAGAGTTATGTAAACTACTATGGAATTAAGGCTGACTCTACACAATACACAGAAATTCTAAAAACTATCACTGCCCTGTTTGAAACGCTAAACAACGGCGCTAAAGTTACCGATAAAAATGTACAGAAGGTCGTAGAAAAATACTTGCTGCAAACGGTCGGTTTAACTCAAGTGCAGGTTGATGCTCTCAAAGTCGCATTGCAGTAACAGCCGTTCCTTTATAGGAGGAGTTGCCGTATAAGAGGATGCCTAAGTTTGTTAGGTATCCTCCTTGTAGCTAGTATTTAACAACAAGGAGCTACTTATATGGCAAAAGACAAGAAGGCTAAGAATAAAAAACTTAGTTCTAGGCAAAAACTTTCTAAAATGTTTTGGGGAAGTTTTGCCCCGCTCATTAGCATTGTACTAATTGCATGTACAGTATTTGCAATGGTTTCAGGACAAATCATTCGCTACTATGTCCGTTCAGAAACCGCTTATTCTTCCGAAAAACTTGTTTCTAAAGTTATGGAACAGTTCACCCCTGCTATGGTGAACATTGAAAACTTTGCTAACTTTACAAACCTTACAACAGAAGACGATGTGCTTACTGTTCTTACTTCAACTCTTGCTCGCCCACTTACTTCTGCACGCGCAATTTACTACGCATCTACAACTCCCATAAGTCAAGGCGGTTTTTTTATTGACAGTTCTGGATGGACTCCTCCGCAAGGATGGGATGCAACTCAGCGCCCCTGGTTTAAGGATGCTGTTTCTTCTCCAAATAGAATTATTTTTGAAGAACCCTATATTGATGACTCAACTGGTGACCTTACCATTACCATGTCAAAAGCAGCACGCGGTCCCAACGGAAATATAGTTGGCGTTGTTGCTGTAGACATTAACCTTGCTGAACTTACTAAACTTGTCAATGAAATTCAACTTACTGCTTCTTGCAGAGCTTATGTTGTTACAAAAGACGGAACCTACATGACTAACCCAGATCCTTCTAAAGTCATGAAAGGAAACTATTTTAACGAAACAAGTCTTCCTAAAACTTTTACTGCAGAAAATTATCTTTCTGGTGACCAGGCAAGTTACACTATTGGAAAATCGTACAGTGCTGTTTCTCAATTGGGAACAAGTCCTTGGTTTGTTGTTATTGAAGGAAACCTTCGCGATTACACAGGTCAGTTTATAAACACTGTTATTATCTTTGAAATTATTTTGGGAGTCCTCAGCTTCTTTGCTTCTGCATTTAACTTGCGACAAATTCTTAACATGCGTAAAGAAGAACGCGAATTAGGACAGTCACTGTTTTCAGAAACACAGAATCTTGTTGTTGCCGCAAAAGAAACCGCTGCAACTTCACAAGACCAAGCCGCCGCCGCAAAAGAAATTGTTGCAACCATGGAAGACTCAACGCAACTGTCAGAAAACATTTCTTCAAAGATAAAAGGCGTTTCAAAAGTTGCAACAAAAACTTCTGCCGATGTTGCCGATGGTGTTGCTTCAATCGAAAAGAACATTGAATCTTTGCATGCTATTTTCGATGCTAACCAGCGAACCATTGAGGGCATGAAAACTCTTGATGAAAAAATCGAAAACATTTGGGACATTGTTACACTTATTAACACTGTTGCCGACCAGACCAAAATTATTGCTTTCAACGCAGAGCTTGAAGCTTCTACAGCAGGTGAAGCAGGAAAGAGTTTCCGTATTGTTGCTAACGAAATTCGTCGTCTGTCAGATAACATCATTGATGGTATCCGCGAAATTAAGGAAAAAATTACCGAGATTCAGCGCTCTTCTGACAGCCTTATTCTGGCAAGTGAAAGCGGTACCGAAAAAATCAACACTGGTTACCAGAACGCAAAAGAGATGGGTGAAAAATTCGAAAGCATCCGTTCTTCTGCAGAAATTACAGCTTCTTCTGCCGATGACATTACCGAAATTATTCAGCAACAGGCAATCGCTTCAGAACAAATTCTTATTGCAATCAAGCAAATTTCTGCTGGCGTAGAAAACTTCGCTGTTGCAACAGATAACATTTCTTCTTCTGCAGAACACATTCGTTCTTTGTCTGAAAACCTTAACGATCAAGTTAACAGTGAACAGAATGCAGTAGATGAACGAAAAAAGAAGGGAAAGAAAGTAAGTTCTGAAGAATCAGAAAAAACGGAATAAGGCAGGCACAGAATGTATAACGAGGCAACCACATTCTTACTTTTTTCTATACACTCAAAACGGTACGCTATAGAAACAGTGCATTTAAAAAAAATCATGCACAGTTCGAAAGCACATTTTTTACCTTTTGTTCCCCAGTACATAGAAGGAGTTATAAATGTTGATGGGGTTGCCTACACTGCAATTAATCCAATTCTGATTTTTCACGAGAACGACAATCCGGAAATTGAAGGACACACATATCTTGTGTTCAACCGTGACGACGACCGCTTCGCGATGCATGTTTCAAACATTGAACTGTTTCACGAAGCAGAAGAAGAAGACATCTCCAAAGAAAAAGGGATGATTATGTACAAAGGAAAGCAGATTCCCATCTTCAATACAGATTTGATAGAAGAGATTCTACTGCAACCATGGGAAAGCTGATGGCACAAAGAATTATAAGCGAAGTAACAAAACAATTCCTCACCGAAACGCGTGCACTCGCAGAAGAACTGCAAAAGTCTCTTAAACGCTCAGAACTTTTGTTGCCTCATATTACAATGGTAAAAGATAATGCCGCAATTTTGCAGTATTACCAAGTTAATCATCTTTTGGCTTCTCTTGAAAATGTGTATCTTGCGCTTGTAGACAAAAAAATTGTTTTTACAGATCATTTGCAAAAACTTATTCTTTTAGTTCAAGGCAAACTGACAGTGCTTTGTGCTGCAATTGAACAAGAAGGCACAGATGCTGACGAAGACATTCAGTTGTATCAGCTGTACTGCGACAAAGCAACTGTTGGAGAAATTTTTGATGTCGATGTCTTTACCAAAAAGAATACAGTTCGTGATCGTGTTAAACTGACAGAAGAAAAAGATGTTCTTATTCAAGTTCATTCAAAAGATGTAACTCAAGTTCTTAAGGAACATGAAGAAATGATTGCTCGTACATACAAAATGGGCAGTCTCATAGATTCTCTCAAAACAATCAAACTGGACAACAACAGCAACAAATTATCTGACATTCAAAAGACACTTGCTTCAGACTTACAAATTTTACAGTCGTCTCTTTTGCTTGCACACGATGGTGTTACTTCGTTTATTGAAAATCAGGGCGATGGTATTCAGAAAAATCAAACTATTAACGGATTCTTTGTTTTTGCAAACAGACAAAAGTATTTTATTTCTACGGAACATGTCACAGAAATTACATACGAAAGTCCCATGGAATATGTTGTTCAGCAAAACCAACGCTATCTTAAAATAGAACTTGATGAAGACATTGACAATCCAGAAGAGCGAGTTAGACTTATTCCCATTTACTCACTGTCATCGCTTTTACCAGGACAGCAGGAATCTCACGATCAGGTTATAGATACCATTCTGATTACAGAGTACAGCGGTCAGGAAATAGGAATTATTGTAGACCATGTACAAAAATTCTTAACACTTACCAACAATCCTCTGCCATCAGCTTTTGCAGACTTCCCTATTTTGCAAGGAATTGCTTTTGATGAAAAGTATGACATGATTCCCATTCTGTATGTTCCAGAAATTCTCAAGCGCTTCCGTTCTTTGCGTGGATATGACATTAAGAAATTCGAAGCAAATACTCGAAGAAAAATGTTCCGTATTCTTATTGTTGATGATTCAGAAATTACACGCCAAATTGAATCTAACATTTTGAGCGAAGACAATGCCTTTATCGACCAAGCATGTGATGGAATTAGAGCACTTGAGATGGCACGAGAAAAACAGTATGACCTAATTGTTACAGACGACAAAATGCCTCGCATGAACGGACAAATTTTGTTAGACAACTTACGCCGTATGGAAAACTACGCACAAATTCCTGTTGTTGTTATGGCAACACACCCAATAGAAAAAGCAGATGCTTTCGTAAGCAAATCAGATTTTACTCGAACCGACTTAGTACATACAGTCAAGGAACTTTTACATGGCTAAAAAAATTCTTATTCTTGAACCCTCATCAACAATACAGAAACTCTTTACTGATAAACTAAAAAAATCAGATGTTGAACTTACATTTGAAACAAACGGTGTAAAATTTCTGTGGTCTCTGTTCAGCAATGTACCAGATGTTATTCTTATAAACGCAAAGACAAACAACCCCAAGAGTATTGAATTAGTTCGTCTTATTAAAACAATGGACAAACTAAAGACTATTCCTGTGGCTCTTTTCGCAACAAGCGATTATGCTTTTGAAAATTTCTTTATGAAAAACTGTGGCGCTGACAGTTTTATTCATGTTACCCAGACAACACTTGTTTCTGACATTAACCTTTTAGTTTCTCTTTCGGGAAGCAGTGCTCTTTCTATTCCCGTGCAAAGCGATATTATGAAAGATGCAATTATGAGCAAACTCTTTTCGCTTGCAAAGAATCTTGATTCTGTAGAAAAAATTGTTGAAGGTTTTGTTGATGTAGTTACAGAGTTCTGTGAAGTTCCTGCTGCAGCTGTGTATCTTATAGAAAACGGAACTCCAACTGAATACTATGTTACAGGAAGTAATTTTACAGAAACAGAAACAAAAGAATTTCTTACTGTCTGTACTGATGACTTTGAAAAAATGCATCCGGACCTGAACCTTTCAAAAATTGTTCCACAGAAAGTTCATACAAAAAACAGACTCGACTCTTACCGCACAGGAACAGTTCCTCTTTCTTCATATCAGTGCATTGGTCTTACTTCTGAACTTAAAGAAAACATCGGTATGCTCAGCATTGTAAAAGAAGGAAACTTCACTGCCCGTCAGCTCGATTTAGTTAAGTACTGCGCAAACCAGTGTTCACTTATTTTAGAGAACGCAATACTGATGAAAAAGAAAAATCAGTTTGAAAAACGCGTTCGTAAAGCTTTCAGTCGTTTTGTTCCCGAACAAATTATTGACCAACTTGTTGACGAAGCAGATACTTCAGACACTGTTGCATCTGGTGAAAAACGCGTTATTGCTATTTTGTTCAGTGACATTCGCTCGTTCACAAGCATAAGTGAATTGAACAAACCAGAAACAATCGTTGCTTTCTTAAACCGCTACTTTACTATAATGGTTAACATTATCAAAAAACACGGTGGCACTATAGACAAGTTTATTGGAGATGCCATTATGGCCTTGTTTGGTGCTCCTGTCAGTTACGAAGATAATGCTCGTCGTGCTGTTGCTGCTGCTTACGAAATGCGCCAGGCACTGCCTTCTGTTCCGCTTGAAGATTTAGTTATGCCAGAAGGAATGCAGTTTAACATTGGAATTGGAATTCACTACGGAGATGTAACCGTCGGTTCAATTGGTTCAGCAGATAAAACAGACTATACTGTTATTGGTGACAGTGTAAACCTTGCTTCTCGTCTTGAAGGTCTTACTAAAACATACGGTGTTCAACTGTTGGTTAGTGAAGATGTTAAAAACGACATTAAGGGTGCAGATTTTATTTTCCGTTATCTTGATGATGTTAAAGTTAAGGGTAAAACAAAAGGTGTTCCTATCTATGCTGTTGACCGCAATCAGGAAGAGTTCAGTATAGAATATCGTGACTGCTATGCTAAAGGTTTAGATTTGTATAAACAAGGTGTCTTTAATCTTGCAAAAGAATACTTTGAAAAATCTCTTGCAGCATGCCCCAACGACAAAGCTTCAAAACTTATGTTGGAACGCTGCGAAGAGTTTATAAAAAATCCGCCTGAAAGTTGGGACGGTGCTATTACCTTCCACACAAAATAACTTACCAAATTTCAGACAAATCGCTTGCGCTTAACAGACAGGGTTTTCCGTTAGGAGCAGTTACTAAAAGTCCACCACCTGTTATATTGATGGGAGAGGTGGGCTTTACTTCTATAGAGCTGCGTCCTCTTAATGCAAGATATTTATCGTACATGCCTACAAAATAACTTTCACCTTCGCGGATAATGACATAGTAAAAATCACCATACTGAACTAAATCTGTTGTGTCTGCCAAAACTTCTGAACTTTGCAGTTGCATTTCAAGTGCTTCTGCATCAATAAGACACAAGCGTACTGCCGAATGACCGTCATCAATTCCGCATACAGCCATATACAAATCATCGTAAGTAGTACTGGTTCCGTCACCGTTATCTAGAGAAATGTTAGAAACAACATACACAGCGGTTCGGTGAATCTGCGTTACAGGAGATTTTTTAACAATTGCTCCATTTGTTCCATTGAGTGTAAGCAAACGATACAAACCGTTTCCCGAATTTGCTCCAAACAATCCGGTAACATACTGAGTTGTGTCTATTGCCGCAACTTCTGCCTTGTCTTGTTCAATCTGCTGGCGTTCTGTGCGTGTCTCTGTAGTCTTGCGGTCTGCCATTTGCTGTTGAGCAGTTGCGACTGCCGCTGACTGTTGTGCTGCTGTTGTGTTTCCTGCCTGACGTTCTACTGCTGCTTGCTTTTGTGCTTCTTGTGCACGTTCAGTTGCAGAAACTGCTTCTCTTTCTTTTATTTCTGCAAGTTCTTCGCGAACTTCAACACCTTTGTCGGTATCGTTACGCAAAGCTTCAATTACATTTTCATCACTAATAACACTCGTATCTACAACAGAAAGACCTGCGCTAATATCACTAAGAGGAATAACAATCTGAGTGTTACCCGGCCACTCTTGCCAGTTTGTACTTAAACCAACTTTTTCTGGTGTAAGATATTGAGTAACTGTTGGCTTATAGCGTTCTTCAAAAACTGACATCTGTCCACGATACACAGCATTGTACAGCGTAACAAAAACTGCAATTGTTTCTGCGTCTGATTTTTCGTAACCATAAGCAGCTGCTAAGTATCCGGCTATAATGCGGCGTAAGTTTTTAATGTGATCAACCTGTGCGTTTTCATTCAATAAAAGAATATCGGCATCAAGTTTTTCTTGTGTAGAAAGATCAATTGCATGAATAAGTGAATACTTTGCTCCAGGCTGAACAGTAATAGGTGTTTCCAAACTGAGTGCAACTTCTTGACCCAAAGCAGTTCCTATTCCTGTAATAGCTTCTGCTGTTTCTATAACCGCATACGGACCACCGTAATTTTCAAATTCAATTGAGTCACCAAGTGAACCAGCACTCTGCAATTCTGGCTCATCAACTTCTACGGCTGTTACCGTCTGAATAAAACCTACACAAACAAGAGTCAGTGCAAGCACTTTTTTTACAAAACAAGTCATGCAAAAAGTATAACACAGTTTTACTTCTACGACAACAATTTTTAAGCGTGACAAATACTCCATTCTGCCGTATACTAAAAGCGTGGTTTATCTTCCAACAAAAGTAAAACTGCCTTTTCTGTGGGGAAAGGCTGTGTTCAAAAAAGATACTTGGACTCACATCAACTTAATTGTTGGACCAAACGGTTCTGGAAAGACTTTGCTTGCACAGTCAATTGCCCAACAGTTTGGTAAAGCAGGATATTCAGTTAAATTTCTTAAAGCAGAACGAGATAGTGTTTCTTCAGAAGAAGAAACGGTTAGCATTTTGCGCACAAATGAAGAAGTTCGTAATAAAGTTCAATCTGTGCTTTCGAGCATGTTTGGAAAATCTATTGTCTTTAAAGAACACGAACATTCTCTTATTCCTGTTGTTATAAATCGTGCGTGGAATGTTGAATACAATCTGCAAGAAGTTGAATGTCATGGTCTACGCGAAATAATTACACTGCTTGTTGTTCTCTACGCAAATACAGGAAACACTTGCATTGTTTTTGATGAACCCGAACTGCATCTGCATCCACAATTCCAACATTTTTTTGCAGAAGAGTTGCGTCGTGTTTCTAAACGCCACCCCAAGCGTATGTATTTTTTAATAACACATTCTCCTTTTTTTATTGATGTAAGATTTCCAGAAGAAATGAAGGGAGTAATTGTTTGTCATACGAATCGTGAACCAACTCACATTGATGTTTTAGATAATCGCGATGAAGAATTGTTACGCCGATTTTTACCCCGCTTCAATACCTATCACAAACAATTTTTCTTTTCAGATAATCAAGTCTTTGTTGAAGGATACACAGATCAACAACTGTTTACCAATTTGCTTCCGTATGTGCATACAGACAGAGGTATTGCAGGAACAGGAATTATTGATGTTGGCGGAAAAGATGAACTGGGTGTCTTTTGTAAAGTATGTGCTCTTTTAGGAACCAATAGCCGAATTATTACCGACTTAGATTCGCTCTTTAGTGGTAAACTGCGCGATGTGTTTTGTGCAGACGAACGAACAGCAGTGTGGCTTGAACGGCAACTTCCCAAACAAGAAAAGTTTTTAAAAACAGTTTTTACAGTAAAAGAACTTTCAAAACATCTTTCACTTGAAAAATTGATTGTGCGCTTAGAACAGTATCTTGCAGTTGTGGGCAGAGAGTTATGCAATTATGCTGAATCAAAACACAAACAAAAAATTCCAAATGCACTAAGTCTTCTTATCGAAAAACTAACAGCACTTGATTTAAAACATGACAACGCAGAAAACATAGACACATTTAAGACGGTAACACTACAAGGAGTTATGCAATTAGATAAAAAACTTGCAAGTGTTCTTACTGAACAAAGTGAACAAAGTCTAAGCGCTATAAAAAATTTGTTTGCAATAATTCTTGCGGCGACCGCTGCAGCAGATGTCTTTATCTTACCCCGTGGATGTATAGAACATTACTACACGCAAAACGACATACAGTACATGCCGGTAAGTGCAAAAGACAGACTCTTCCATACAGAACTAGAACATCTTTTGTTAAGCAACGCAAAAGAAATTCAAAAAGACTATGCAGAACTTATAGACATACTGGAAAATGCTTGTGCTCGATAAGGAAAAAAATCCCCCTGCATAAGTGTAGAGGGAGCATAGTGTTTTAAGTTAAAACTTACAGCTTGGTAAACCTTTTATTAGTCATGCCCGCTGTTGAGTTAGCGGTAAATGTAGCCCAGTTGTCTGTTGTTTCTGCAGTAATCGTATCATTAATATCACCCTCGGTATAAGTTAGTGTTGCAGTACTTCCGCTAACAGTGTAGGTACCAGTGCCACAAAGGCTTGCAACACCGCCTTGATTCACTGTAGAAGTGCCGTCACCATTCAGTACGAGAGTTTCACCGCTTTCAGCCGTGTAGATTCCTACATATGGCTTTGACTCAGCAGTCTCAGTACTTGCAGTGTTAGCAGTGGGACATCCCGTTAGGCTCATGCACAGAAGTGCTCCCAACACCAAGGCAATTGCCGCCAGACCAAACTTTTTGCAACTTTTCATAGCTGCCCTCCTTAAAAAAATCTCCAATGCTATAGCATTGGAGATTTTTTTAAGGTGTGGAAAAGTGGAAAAGTCGCCTTATGGTTACTTCTTCCCGAAGTTGAAGCACACACCCACATAGATGTTGCCGGTGAAGCCGCCGGTTACATAACCGTTCAAGTATGTTTCAGTATATGCGCCACCGCCAGAAGATGGAATGACACTGGACACATGTGAATAGCCGTAAACAGGAACGCTCAAGTTAGCCCCAAAGTTCATGCCCATATTATAGTTTCCCCATGACTTAAATAGTATTTTGTAACCCACATCAAGGTTCAATCCTATTGACCATATATGTGCCCCCGCATAATAAGAGGGAATATCATACTCACCGCCACCATAAGTAATAGTAGGATATGTCCCAGACCGTGATTCAAGCCCAGAATATTTGAATTGCGGTGAAAAATACAGATACTGATTTTCAGTCATGTTAAACCTTAATGCAAGCCCCAGCATCGCAGACCATCTGATGACCGCACTATTAATGCTGAATGAATTCCCATCATCCTTTGCCAGACTGGTAGCCCTGTCCAAGGCAAAATCCGCCCCCACATTAAATCCTATATCAACCCATGAAAGAGGTTTCCCAAAGTAAAACGTCCATAAGTTCTCAATGCCAATCATTCCACCCTGGACTTCCGCGCTCGCTTTTTTTAGGTTTTCCCCATCCGACGTTGAAGTATCAGTCCATGACGAACCACTCCATTCATGGTTTTCCACATTTCCAGATACCAGACTATTCGTGTGGTTCGTAAACGTATAGAAATAGTTCAAATCCATTTCCACCTCGACGGCTAGCGCGCTGAGCATTGCTGTGAGAGAAATAAAAATGATTGCCGTAAGTTTTTTCATATAATCCTCCTGATTTATTTTATGAACTTTATGAACCGCTACGGGGGCACGAGCCCATAAGCGGATGCATCTTAACCTTAAGCATTACTCGCGCCCCTTGTGCGGCTTAGAGCTTTTACGCTAGTCGGCACTAGTCACAGTGACCGAAACTGTATTGCTCTGTACGGACCCCCCACAGTCAACCCATACCGTATAACTTCCAATATTCAAATCGCCAGTAGACACAGAGACTTGAGACACTTTACCTGGTTGAAATTGCACCGATTTATAATTGCTATCTCCTTCAACAGGTTTAAACCACAACTGACACTGAAATTGATTTTTAACATCATCCCAGCCCGTTGATGTATCTATTTTTAATACTAAATCAGCACCTTTTGAGACTGTCGCATTATCTACAGACAGAACTACTTTATGACTAGTATTCTGGGGGCACCCCATAACCGAGACTCCCAGCACCAACGCACCCAACACCAAGGCGATTGCCGCCAGACCAAACTTTTTGCAACTTTTCATAGCTGCCCTCCTTTAAAATCTCCTTTCCAAACAAATATGACGAATCTGCCAGTAAGGCATATAAAATTTAATTTGCTACTGACAGATTTTGCAAAAAAAGAACCCCCTGCACTACAGCAGAGGGAACATAGTGTTTTAAGTTAAAACTTATTGCTTGGTAAACTTTACATTATTCATGCCAAATCCAGTTGAGTTAGCGGTAAATGTAGCCCAGTCGTCTGTTGTTACTGCAGTAACCGTTCCAGAAGGAGTGCCCCCGGTATAAGTTGCTGTTGCAGTACTTCCGCTAACAGTGTAGGTACCAGAGCCACTATTGCCACTCATACTCCATGTAGAAGTGCCGTCACTCTTCAGTACGAGAGTTATACCGCTTTCAGACTTGTAGGTTCCTACATACGGCTTTGACTCAGCAGAATTAGGATTGGGACATCCCGTTACGCTCATGCACAGAAGTGCACCCAACACCAAGGCGATTGCCGCCAGACCAAACTTTTTGCAACTTTTCATAGCTGCCCTCCTTAGAAAAGCCTGCCAAACGCGAACCGAGCGTTAGCAATGGTTCGCGTTTGGAGTGGTTGTGTCAACCACTCCAATGCTATAGCATTGGAGAATTTTTTAAGGTGTGGAAAAAGCAACTTGACATACTCAATGTACTGTGCAAAAATACTCAGTATACTAAGTAAAAATACTCAATATACTGAGCAAAATACGGGGGAAACAATGATACGACCTCAGTTTGAAATTTTCGCCAAGCGCATGAATGAAAAACGCCACTTCATACAGGTGCTCGCAGGAAGCCGGCAAGTTGGAAAAAGCACGATTATACGGCAGTTTTTTAAGAACATCGACATCCCACACAGCTCCGAAAGCGCAGATGGCACCCAGATAACGACCTCGTGGATTGAGCAGTTATGGAACACAGCACGAACAAGGGTTCAATCATCAGGCGAATTCATCCTCTGCATTGACGAAGTACAGAAAATCCCAAACTGGAGCGAGACTGTAAAAAAACTGTGGGATGAAGACACTAGAAACGGAACGAACATAAAACTGGCACTATGTGGTTCGTCACGGCTACTACTTGAAAAAGGCCTTACAGAATCTCTTGCAGGACGATTTGAGCTTATTCATGTTCCCCACTGGTCATTTAAGGAAATGCAGGAAGCCTTTGGAGTTTCGTTGGAGCAGTATATCTACTTTGGCGGTTACCCAGGCGCGGCGGACTTTACAAGTGATGAAGAGCGGTGGAAGTCGTACATTAGGGAATCAATTATAGAAGCAAGCGTTGCAAAAGACATTCTCATGCTCACTCAGATAACAAAACCCGCATTGCTCAGACAGCTGTTTGACATAGGAAGTTACTATTCCTCCCAGATACTCTCTTACAACAAAATGCTAGGGCAGCTAACCGATGCTGGAAACACGACAACACTGGCGCATTACCTTACACTGCTAAATCAGGCTGGACTTTTGTGCGGACTACAAAAGTATTCGGGGAGCCTGCTTCGTGAAAAGTCCTCCAGTCCAAAATTCCAAGTGTACAATAATGCATTGATGACAACTGTGTCAGGGACGACATTTGAAACATGCCGCAACACACCAGACATGTGGGGGCGCTTCGTAGAGTCTGCGGTGGGAGCACACCTAGTAAACGGAGAACGCACCGGCGGATACACAACATCCTACTGGCGAAACGCAAACGACGAGGTTGACTTCGTACTCTCACGCAAAGAAGCAGTTTGTGCAATCGAAGTAAAAAGCGGACGCCGAAAAACAAACCGAGGCATGGACTCGTTCAAGAAGCTCTACCCCAACGCCAAAATCTACGCCGTGAGTGCGCAGCCCGCATCTGCCACACTGGGACTGGAGGAATTCCTTGGACTGCGCCCAGAGGAGTTACTGTAAAAAAAGCAGAGATGGGGATTTAATTTAAACACATAGTCTATTGCTGAGTCAATTTGCCTTACGGTAAGTATTCTGTTTTTATGTTTCGAAGAGAATTAAACATGCGCTCTTTTGCATAACGGTCTCCATTTGTTAATGCAAGAAGTTTTGCCCGAGCATCTTTTCTTCCAGAATTATCTTGAAACATACAAGTACATGTTGTGCTTATATAACCTGCTGCTTTTGCATGAAGTTTTATTGTTTCAACATCTGCGTAACACAAAGGTCTAATTATTGAAAGCGGATATTTTTGATAGTTAAGTCGAGGGGGCATAGTATAAAGTTTGCCCTTCCCTATCATATTCATTAAAAGTGTTTCAAGGATATCATCTAAATGATGTCCCAGTGCAATTTTTGTGTAGCCATTTTTAACTGCATAATGCACCAGTTCATTACGGCGCTGATTTGAACACCAGTAACAACTCATCTTTTGCCCTTCTTGAACTCTATTCTGAACATCAACAAATAAACTCTTCGTTTCAACATTCCATGACTGTAACTGTTCCCTCAATTTAGGACTCATTGTACATGCTTCAAAATCTGTTTCTATGTGAAGAGCTGTAAAAGAAAAATGTGCATCGCTTCGTTTTAGTCTATTTGCAAAATATTCAATCATTGCAGTTGAATCTTTACCGCCAGAAGCACCAACTAAAATGCGGTCTCCTGGCTCTATCATGTGATAATCAAATACTGCTTTGTCTATTATGCTAAAGAGTGGTGGTTGAGGCATAACACAAGTATATTAAAAAGTAACTGTTCGTGGTGCAGAAGTAAAACTACTAAAGGTTGCTCTTGCATTAGTAAAATACAAAACTTCTGTATTGGCATCATCTGCTGAATACATGCGTTGTAGTTCAGGATAATGAGCAAGCATATCAGCTTTTGCTTCTTTACGATCATCGCGCACTAATGTTCCGGCAAGACGAAGCCATGTTCCTTTTGAACCATCAAAACAAGTCAATTCTACTTTAGGATTTTTTTGAATCTGCTTAGAAACATCTTTTGACTTTCCCGTCTGAATGTACAGTTTTCCTTCAAACATATTTATTGTTCCAAAAGGACGAACTCTTGGCTGATCATTTTCAACAGTTGCTAAATAGTAAGTTCCACATGCTTTAATAAAATCGTATACTTCGTTCATACTTGTACTCCTATAAAAAGAATATACAACATTTTTAACAAAAAAACACCCGCCAGTTCTCCAAGAAGAAGAAACCAGCGGGCATACTAAAACAGTAAGTTATAAACTAAACTTATGCTTTCTTTGTCTTAAGCTGCTTTGCAAATGTCTTTGCGCCTTCGATTACGAGAACGACTGCAAGAACTGCCATTGCAGCGGCAAAAATCAGCTGGAACCAGTTGCCCCAGTGGAATGCACCTGCTGCTCCTCCTGCCATTGCCGTAATCTTTGCAATTACGGTGCGGATAAGCTGAGTAAGTGTTGCGGCAAGCATGAAAATAGTTGGGATATAGAACATTTTGTTGTTCTTTCCAACTTCACCAAGCCATGCTGCAACTGCCATAAGTGCAATACCTGCAAGGAGCTGGTTTGCGGCACCAAAGAGTCCCCAAATCTGAGAAAGGCTCAATCCGCCAAGAACACAACCGATTACAACCATAACAACTGTGCCAAAGAGCGGGAATGCGAGAACCTTGCGTACACCAGAAGCATCCTTATAAGTCTTTTCATTTTCCTTAAGGAAGAGCTCTGAGAACATAAAGCGGCTAAGGCGTGTACCTGTATCAAGAGAAGTCAGTGCAAATACAGAAACTGCAAGAGTAAGCAGGGTGTAGATTGTCTTGTATGCTGTTGTTTCGCTTACGCTGAACATCTTTGCAATACCTGTTGCAAATGCAACTGGCGGTGAACCTGCAAACTTTCCATCAACGATAAACTGCTTTGAAACCATACCAACAGCAATCAAAGAAATAATTCCCAGTGCAGATTCAATAAGCATTGAACCGTAACCGATTGCCTTTGCATTCTTTTCGTTGTCAAGCTGCTTTGAAGTTGTACCTGTTGCAATCAGAGAGTGGAATCCTGAACATGCACCACAGGCAACAGTAATAAACAGAGCCGGGAACAGAGGTCCAATAGAAGTCTTCCATCCTGTGAATGCAGGAAGTTCAAATTCAACATTTCCTGTAATTGCAGACACAACAATACCAACAAGGGCAAGAGCCATCATTCCGTAAAGAAGGAAGCTTGAAAGGTAGTCGCGTGGCTGAAGAAGAATCCAAACAGGAAGAAGAGAAGCAACAGTAATGTAAACGCCGATGAAAATAATCCATGCAGTGCGGCTCATTGCAAAACCGTAGTTAAGTCCGAACCATACAGACAGAACGATTCCAACAATACCGATGATTGTTGCAGGAAGTGTCTTAACTCCGCATTTGTTTGTAAGGATTCCGTAAATAACTGCAAGCACGATGAAGCAGAGTGAAACCATTGCGGTACTCTGGTTACCTGTAGGATTCTTTACGATTCCGAATGTAGCATCTGCTGTAAAGAATGTTCCTGCTACAACATTTACGAAAGAAGCAATAACGAGGATAAGAACGAGAAGTGCAAATACAATGAACAGTTTCTTTGAAGTTTTGCCCATTGAATCTTTGATGATTTCTCCAACTGATTTTCCGTCGTGGCGTGCAGAAGCAAACAAAGAACCAAAGTCCTGAAGACCACCAAAGAAAATTCCGCCAAGAACGCACCACAGGAATACAGGAACCCAACCGAATACTGCAGCCTGAATTGGGCCGTTAATTGGACCAGCACCTGCAATAGATGAGAAGTGGTGTCCCATCAAAACGGCAGGCTTTGCCGGAACGTAGTCTACACCGTCTGTCTTTTCCTGAGCAGGTGTCTTTCGCTTGGGGTCAATTCCCCACTGCTTTGCAAGCCAAGAGCCATAAGTTACATAGCCAATGAAAAGCAAGGCAATTGCAGCAAGAATGATAAGTAATGCTGTCATTTTTTCCTCCATTTATTTATCTTAACTTACTAGCTTCTTTAAGTCAGAACCGCGCCGGTTGCACGCGACCTTACCCGTAGAAGTTTCGTAAGCTACTGCCCTAAATGCACTCCAGCCAAAGAGACTGAATTTATAGGATTTATAATGCTTTAACTTTTTAACTTGTTTGAACGCATCTGCTTCTATTGTATCAGCAATAATAACAAGCGTTACATCTGAATTTCGGTGCCCATAGTAAGGAGTTACCCGCGAAAGACCTGTCTGCCAGGCAACTTGGTCTAAATGAGAAAGCTGTTCTACTGTTAGGGTTTGTTCTTTAGCAATGAAAACAAATTCGTTTGAATCAATATCTGCAACTTTTGCTGACTTTACCAAAAAATACTGCTCATTATGCGACCGAAATTCTGCTTCGGCACAAAACGGCGGTGTCACATCTTGAGTCTTTACATTATAGTATTGCTCAAATGCGTGCAGCACTTTTTCAAAAGCCTCGTTGCTTTCCATAGTAACAAATTGTAAATTCTATTGAAAAAAGCGTCAAGTGGGTGACAATAAGCACTTTAGAAGAGGGAAAGTTGCAGTTTATTTTCAGGAAACGCTTCCATCCACTTAAAAACAGAGTCTACACCCATCATAATCTTATTTTTACGACACAAATCAACAAAATAAGACATTAGTTTTTGTTCATGAAGACTAGAAACGACATAACTGTTACCAAATGTTTTCGCATATCGCTCTTTTAGACCAAAAAAGCGCCTGTCTTTTTTTGCAAGAGCATCCAGTGAAGCATAAAAGTACTCTCTGTTTCCTTCGCGCAAGGTTAGCCCCATGCCAAAACAAATAATTGCCTTTACCCCCGAACGAACACAATAGTCGACAATACCGTCTATGTTCTCCTTAGTGTCATTAATAAAAGGTAACAGTGGACTAAACCACACAACTGTAGGTATTCTGCGAGCTTTACATTCACACAAAACTTCAAACCGTCGACTGCTCGGACAAACCGCTGGTTCTATTAAGCGGCACAAAGAGTCATCGCTTGTAGTAAGGGTCATCTGCACTACAGCCTTTGTTTTATTGTTAATTCGTTCAAGAATATCTAAGTCTCGAAGAACAAGATCAGACTTTGTTTGGAGGGTCACACCAAAATTATACTTTTCTATAATCTCAAGGCAACGACGCATAAGACACAATTCTTTTTCCAGGGGAACATAAGGGTCTGTCATGGAACCTGTTCCAATCATGCAGGGTTTACGCTTTTTCTGTAAAGCTTGTTCCAACAGTTCTGGTGCGTTTTGCTTAACTTCTATATCTTCAAAATCATGGGTAAACTGATAACACTTACTTCGAGAATCACAGTAAATGCAACCGTGTGTACATCCGCGGTAAATGTTCATACTATGAGGCGTTAGAATATTTTTTGCGTCAACAAAGTGCATGGTCTTCCCTTTGCATCAACCGTGCAAGTAAAAAGGCGTTCTGAACTTGTAATAAAAAGTTTTTCAAAGTTAGGCCCAAAAAAACAACAAGAGGTTGCATTTTTTGCATCGACATTCACTGTAGCAAGTAAGCTTCCATCTTTACCACTTCGTTTTTCTATACGACTTCCTGCCCAAATTGCTACCCACAAATTATCATCTGCATCTATACACATTCCATCTGGAAGTCCGTCTTCTACTTTAAACAAAACCTTGCGATTCGAAATGTTCCCCGAGTCAAAATCATAATCATAAACAAAAACAGCATGACAAAGTGAATCAGAAAAATAAAACTTTTTACAGTCAGAACTCCATGCCATTCCGTTTGCAATTTTTGTATCTGCTTGACGGCAAGAAATAGTTCCCTTATCTAAGCAAAATAAATTTCCTCCAGCAGGATGTTCATCATTTACAATAGAACCAAACCACAGCCTTCCTGCAGGATCTGCTTTTGCATCGTTTGACCGTTGATATGGTTTGTAAAAATCAGAGAGTGTTTTTACTAAACGCGAACTGTTATTTTCATATACATACAAACCATCTGTTGCTGCTATGACATAAAGTCCTTCTTTTTCTGTGGGAACAGCAGCACCTATTGCTTGTCCAAAAGAGTAAGACTTTTTCAAATCTTTTCCATCATTTTCTGCGGTGTAGAAAATTCCTTGCGTTATGTCTACCCACGAAAGTGTTTTTGTTCGGTAGTCATAAAACGGAGACTCTGCCAGAGAATAAATGTCTTTTGAAAATGCCTGTGCAGTGAATGTGTTCATTGTTTAAACTTAACAATTAATTATAAAACTTTCAACTTTAAACGCTTTCTTAGAATTCATAAAAGACACTTGTTTTTTGCTTCATGTTTTCTATTTCCTTTGCAAGTGTTTTATCTAATTCATCTTCATAACCAGTAAGTGCAGAAAAAGGTAAAAAGATTTTTGCTCGTTGACTTACACTCATGCGATTTTTTAGAGAGCTTTCATTCCATTCAGTATTGATTATATCTTCATACTTATTGTTCATGCTTTGTGCCCTCCAATTTGTGCATTTCGTTCACGAGTTGTAGCTCCGTCTTCGTAATCAACTCCCTTCAAAAGTGCATTCTTTCCAAACTTATGAATAATTTTAAGACGCGCCTTTTGCAAACTGTCTTCTTTTTCTGAATCAAAGTCTTCGTCAAACAATCTAGGCTGTCGCTCGCTTATAGCTTTTGTGTTATTTGCAGTAATGTTTATTCTTCGTACAAGCCAAGTGTGGTTTGCAATTACATCAAACAAATGTTCTGCTGCTTTAACAATCTGACTAGAAGAATTTGTTTCTCCGCGCAGTGCTCCAAAAGAAACAGTTCCCTGTGCTGGTTTAGGAACAGGACGCCCGTAGTAATCAATTACAACTTCTCCGTCAAAACCACTTACATTCAAACTTTCTATGTCGTAACCAATGTACAGTGTTATTGAAAGTGCAACTAATTTTTTTTGGAACAAATCTAAAGCCAACGCTTCTGCCATTTCACGCACAATAATTCGAGCCTTTTCAAAAGTGTAAGCAGAATGTAAAACTTGTCCGCTTCCTAAACTTTTTGCAGAAGAGCGATAGTTTTTAATTTCTTTCATGCCAACACTTTCTCGACCCCACGCATGATCAATTAAAATTTCTGCATCAATGCCAAAGTCTTTGTAGAGAACATCCGGAGCAACCAGTGACACTCGTGCAACATCTCCCATTGTAAACATTCCGTGCTTTTCCAATCTGCGAGCTGTTCCATGACCAATGCGCCAAAAATCGGTAATAGGTTTGTGTTCCCACAATTCTCGTCGATACGACATTTCATCAAGATGTGCAATTCTTACACCATTTGCATCTGCGGGAATATGTTTTGCTTTAACATCCATAGCAATTTTACACAAGTACAAGTTAGGAGCAATGCCTGCAGTTGCGGTAATGCCTGTTTCATCAAGAATGTCTCCTATAACTTTTGAAACAAGTTCTTGTGCTGTCATGTTGTAAAACGAAAGATAGGAAGTTGCGTCTATAAAAACTTCATCTATTGAATACACATGAATGTCTTCTGGTGCAAAGTAACGCAAATAAATTCCATATATTTTTGCTGAATACTGAATGTACAGTGCCATGCGAGGAACAGCAGTTATGTATTCTATTTTATACGATTTTGCTTTTGCTTCTACTTCAAACAATCTGCAACGTCCAGAAAGACCATAAGCTTTTAAAGCAGGTGTTACGGCAAGACAAATTGTTTTAGAAGTTCGGCTCGAATCGGCAACAACAAGTTTTGCTGTCAAAGGATCAAGACCTCGTTCCTTACATTCAACAGAGGCATAGAAAGATTTTAAATCAATTGCAATGTATGTTTTAGCCATAGTTTATGCAATTTGCAACAGTTTACAATTTTCCAAACCGCTGCTCCAAAAATCTTTTAGCGGAAGATTTTTCATTTGACAAATAATACTTGAATTCATTGCGCCATGACCAACAATAAGCACATCTTTATTTTGAGAAAGTAGTGGTCTTACTTTTTCATCAAGAAATTCACCTGTGCGTTTAAACAAATGTTCAAAAGATTCTGCACCATTTTCTGCAACATACTGTTCTGGATTTTTAAAAAATGAATCAATGGGAGGAACATCAAAACCGTTTTCTATTCCTTCGTAAGCACCAAAACACATTTCCTTAAGACGCTCATCCGTAACAAGAGGAACATTGCGACCTTGCAATACAATTTGTGCTGTTTCAAAAGCTCTTACTAAAGGTGAACAAAAACAAATATCAAAATGAACATTTACATATTCATCATGTGCTTTGCGAGCCATTTGTCTTCCTGTTTCATTGAGCGGAATGTCTGTCTGTCCTTGCAATTTGCGCAAGTCATTCCAGTCGGTTCTTCCGTGTCGCATTACATACAGCATTTTAAGCCTTTACCAGTTTTGACGCATCTTCTGGCGTAAGAGGTTTTCCCCAAATGAAGCCCTGAATGTAATCACAGCCTATACTCTTTAGCACTTCAAGTTGATCAAGCGACTCAACACCTTCAGAAATAACTTTTAGATTAAAGATGTGACCTATTGAAATAATTGCAGCAACATATTGTTTTGCCGACTCTGTAGAATTCATTTCATCAATAAATGACTTGTCTATTTTAAGCATGTTAGCAGGCAGTCTGTTCAAATAACTAAGCGAAGAGTATCCTGTGCCAAAGTCATCAATTGCAACCATGATGCCCATCTTTTTAATCTCGTTAATTCGTTGTAGCGCCTTTTCCGCAGAATCAATCATTATTGATTCAGTAATTTCAATTTCTAACTGTTTGGCAGGAATTTTTGATGCAGTAATTACATCTCTAATTTCTTCAATGAAATTATTTTTCATCAAGTGGCGAACTGATATATTTGTACTAAGCGTTATGTCTGCACCCGTACGATTAATTATTTCTCCCATAAAGCAAGCTGCTTTCTTAAATACTTGAATGTCAACCTTATCTATTAAGTCTGCATTTTCTGCTACGGGAATAAATTCAACAGGACTTATAAACGAACCGTCAGTTTTTTGCATACGAGCAAGCACTTCGAATCCACGCAGTTTATGAGAAATGTCGTACTGGGGTTGAAGATTAAACAGCATGTCGTTGTTGTTAAGAGCAGCTCGAAGTTTGCGTTCTATTTCTAGCTTGTGTTCAGTCTTAACTAAATCAGGAGTAAAGTGCAAAATACGGTTTATACCACCCTGACGTTTTACTTCATGCAAGGCTACATCTGCACTAGAAAACAGTTCTTCTATTTCAGTTGCATCTGAAGCATATTCTGCATAACCATAACTTGCGGTTAAGAAAAAGTCACAATCTTCAAGTGTTATTTTTTGTTCAAGCACCGCTTCGTATGCAGTAAGTGTTTTTACAATATCTGCAGTAGAATTGTATTTACGAATAAGCAGTGCATATTTGTCACCACTAAAGCGAGCAACATAATCTATTGTTCCTGTTGAACGAGAAGCAGCAAGTTCTTTCCAACGGTTTGCAACTTCAATAAGAGCTTCGTTTCCTATTTCGTGCCCCATTGTGTCATTAATGCTCGTAAAGTTATTAAGGTCAACCGACACAACCGCAAAGCTTTCATTGTTTTTTATTAATGATTCCATGCGTTCAGAAATTGCAAAACGATTTGACAGTCCAGTAAGTTCATCTGTTACTGCTTGTTCGCGTATGCGTCTTTGATATTTTTCTATGCGCTGATTGTTCAAGAAAATAATGATTATAGTTATGATGGTAAAGAGATTAGTAAAAATACCTGGCAAAGTTCTTGTACTTTGTATTTTAATAAATCCCACAAGAATTATCGGAAACTGAATCATTAAAATGGTGAGTGTTGTGTAAAAACCTGGCTTACGGAAAAAGACAACAAGAAAAATAATAAATGTGTTTGCCAGAGAAGTAAGTACTCCCGTAAGAGTGCTATAGTTTATCTTAGCGCCAAAGATTGAAAAGTATCCTGGCGTACGGGCAACAATCGTCACCATAGCGGAGGTAACCGCATACAAGGTAAGCAAAAGCAAAAAAACGCTAATCCGCTTAAGTATGGTTTTTGTTGGAGGTCTTGGTTCCCTTCTAGCCATGCAGTACGCTCCTCTTTTGAGAGATTACTGACAAACTCTTCATACAATTATATCATAGCTTTTGAGAATTTAGAACCCTTTTTTTTATCAATAATCTATATTTTTGTAGGGAACTATTCCAAAATAATGAAGTCTTTTTTAAACTCTTTTACCATGTCTGGATGTAATTGTGCCTGTTCGTGAATTTTTTGTCCAAGCTCCATTTTTACCAAAGTCTTTACTTTTTCGAGAGGAACTTTATTTATTGCAGGACAAGTGGGAGTTAGCGCTACTTTCAATTTATTTTCCACACGAATTATTCGAAGCGGCCAAATGCTACAGTCAAAGGGTTTTTCTTCTGCATTTAACACGCAACCTTTATGTTCATCCAAAAAAGGACAAGGCACTTCTTCTTCACTGTCGTTCGTTTTGTATAAGTCATCAAGGTCTATGGTAAGCATGTTAGAACCAGA
>OCVV011345934.1_pt1 | contig 22414 bp, 18 predicted proteins | sample 1539721 | NCBI WGS metagenome assembly OCVV01 (sample SAMN02144230, study PRJEB22623) | gut metagenome | biome: sheep rumen | host: Ovis aries | place: New Zealand
CCCCGCCGTAACGGACATCGCACGACGCTTCTTCTTTCTGGACGATCTTGAGCGCGAGTTCCACACGCGGGAAGACGGCAGGCTCAACCTGGTGTGCGACGACGGCTGGGGCTACCTCACGCGCTCCGGCGAGCGCTTCGACCTCATCGTGAACGATGCGTTTGGCGGCAAGAGGCCGCTTGGCCCCCTCAAGACCGAGGACGGCGCGCGACAGGTGCGCGACCACCTGGCAGAGGGCGGCGTGTACCTGGCGAACGTGATTTCCCCGCTCGAGGGCAAGGGGACCGACGTGCTCACGGAGTCGCTCGACGCGTGCAAGGCCACGTTCGTGCACGTGTACCTGATCCCCGAGGCGCCGGAGAGCCCGCGCCTGACGGGCGACAACGTCCTCATCGCGAGCAACGCGCGCCTGAAGATCCAGGCGCGCTACGTGGTGAAATAGGTCGGGAGCAGGGGCAAGCCTGCGGCCGCGCGGGCGTTGGGGGTTGCGACCCGCGCGGCCGCAACGGGCACTAGTTTGTGGTCCGCATGAGCCGCGCCGCCACCTCGGCATGGCGCTTCTCGGGAACCGGAACGCGCGTGTTGTCTGACATCACGACCTCGCGGCGCTCGATCAGGGCCACGTAGCTGGGGTTCACTATGAAGCTGCGGTGCACGCGCACGAAGCCGGGGCCAAGCGAGCGCTCCACCTCGGAAAGGCCGATGCTTGCCTCGTAGTCGCCGGAGACCGTGTGGATGATGGTGTGCTTGCGCTTTGCACCCACCCACAGCACCTCGTTGAGGGACACGAAGCGTATGGGGCCGTTTACGTCCGGGAACACCAGGCGGCGCTTGTCGCTCTGCGCGGCGATGCGGGCCTCCAGGTAGCGGCGCGTCACCTTGTTGATGGAGTCCACGCGCGACGTCTCGTCCGGGACCATCTGCCCGCGCGGCCAGCTCACGAAGATGCTCACGATCTTGAGCTCGCCGCCCTTGCGCTCCCAGTTAAACTGGCAGCGCTCGTGCGACTGCAGGAACAGACCCGTCTCCTCGTCCGTCGTCACCATGTAGCGGCCCACGACGGAGCAGGCATCGCCGCAGTTCTGCACCACGGAGAACTGCGCGTGCGAGACGTGGGAGCTCTTTATGTCATGCGCGGACTTCCGGAAGTCATCCGTAACCTCTTCCAGGCCGCGCATGTAGCGGTCCTGGTCCGGAGAGATCCACATGACGTCGTCACTGCAGAGACTGAGCACGTATTCTGGATCGCGCTGCCAGAAGCGCGTTATTGCCGTCTGAGTCAGCTCGACACAGCGCCGTTCGATATCCTTTTTCATCATGCACCGCCAGCGTCGACACCAACCGTGCACCTAATGTATTCCCACGCCGCGGGGGCTAGAAGGCTAACTGGTACCAAAAGCCTGCTAATAGGTACCAGTCCGCGGAATTGTAAAGTCAGCCCGCAAACTTGGCCATCTTCTTACCGCGTCGACGCCATGCCCGCGCAGTCTCCTACCATCGGAATAGGATTTTGTTACGAATGTATTTTCCTACTTGATTGCTAGGGATTAAGGTGCCACGATACTGCCATGCGAGTTACCACGCACAAGGCGCTGTTTACCTCGCACCCAGTCTCTTAGGAGGAAGAAATGAAGTACGCAGGCACTACCGAGGCACTCATCGGATCAACCCCGCTGGTGGACCTCTCGGCCCTGGTGGACGGCAAGGCCACCATCCTGGGCAAGTACGAGGCCACCAACCCCGGCGGATCGGTAAAGGACCGCATCGCCAAGGCAATGCTCGACGCGGCCGAGGCCGACGGAACGCTCCAGCCGGGCGGCACCGTCATCGAGCCCACGAGCGGCAACACCGGCGTCGGCCTTGCCATGCTCGCGGCGGAGCGCGGCTACAAGATGATCCTCGTCATGCCCGAGACCATGTCCGTCGAGCGTCGCAAGCTCGCCGCGTCCTACGGCGCGCAGATCGTGCTCACCCCCGGCTCCGAGGGCATGAAGGGCGCCGTCGCCCGCGCGGAGGAGCTGCGCCAGCAGACCCCCGGCGCCATCGTCGCCGGCCAGTTCGTGAACCCCGCGAACCCGCGCGCCCACTACAAGACCACCGGCCCCGAGGTCTGGCGTGACACCGAGGGCACCGTCGACTTCATCGTCGCGGGCGTCGGCACCGGCGGAACCATCAGCGGCACCGCCAAGTACCTGAAGGAGCAGAAGCCCTCCGTCCAGGGCATCGCCGTCGAGCCCGCGGAGTCCGCGGTGCTGGAGGGCAAGCCGGCGGGCGGCCACAAGATCCAGGGCATCGGCGCAGGGTTCGTCCCCAAGACGTACGACGCGTCCGTCGTGGACGAGGTCGTGCCCGTGACCTCCGCGGACGCCATCGCAACCAAGAAGCGCCTCGCGAGCGACTTCGGCCTGCTCGTGGGCATCAGCTCCGGCGCGGCCGTCGCCGCCGCCGCCGAGCTGGCCAACCGCCCGCAGAACGCCGGCAAGACCATCGTGGCGATCCTGCCCGACACCGGCGAGCGCTACCTCTCGATGGACCTCTAATGAGCCTCGCGGCCACCGCGGCCGTCGCCAAGGTGCCCGCCGCCAAGCGCCTGGGCGAGAAGAGCCCGTCTCTTCTCGCCCAGATGCGTGAGGACGCGCAGGCGGCACTTGCCCGCGACCCCGCGGCAGAGTCACTCTCTGACATCGTGCTCTTCTCCACCGGCACGCACATCGTGTGGTCGTATCGCACGCACCACTGGCTGTGGCAGCATGGCATGCACAAGCTTGCGCTGCTTCTGGCCAAGCGCACGCGCCGTCGGCTTTCCGCGGACATCCACCCCGCCGCGACGATCGGCTGTCGCTTCACCATCGACCACGGCGTGGGCGTGGTCATCGGCGGCACCGCCGTCATCGGCGACGACTGCCTGCTGTACCAGGGCGTGACCCTGGGAATGACCGGCAAGCACGGCGGCAAGCGCCACCCCACGCTCGGAAGCGGGGTCATGGTGGGCGCAAACGCCACGGTGCTCGGCAACATCCGTGTGGGCGACGGCGCACGCGTGGGAGCCGGTGCGGTCGTGCTCGAGGACGTTCCAAACGACGTGACCGTCGCCGGTGTGCCGGCGCGCATCGTGCGCGACCGCCGCTACCACGGCCCACGCCTCGTGACGGACGGCCCAGGCGGGTCTGTGCCGGAGCGCAGCCTCATCGCGTTCGACGGCCTATCCCAAGAACTTGCTGAGGAGAACCTGCGCTGGAGCTGCGCCCTGTAGCGACTCACGGGCGCGCAGCCAAAGCGGCCAAGGCAACCGCAAGGTCCGCGCAAGACACATGCAAGATGGAAGCACCAAGCGGGCGGCCCAATCCGGGTCGTCCGCTTGTGGTATACAGCAGTGGTAACAATCGCCCTCACCCTGGCGCACCTTCCGCACCACGCCGCGGCGCGCCCGCGCGTCAAGGCAACCTAAGGAGACCCCATGAGCGAGCTCTTCGACTTCCTGCTCGAACCCCAGACCGCCGTCGTGTTCGATATCGACGGGGTCCTGGCCGTGTACGAGTTCGGCACGCACTGCCACAGCGCATGCCCCGACGCGGACTGGGAGACCTACGTCCGCGCGCACGACCCCTACGCGTCCACGCGCCCCGTACCAGAGATCCAGCGCTTCGTGCGCGCAAAGGGTCCGGGTCGCGTGTACGCATGCTCCGTCGCGGCCGACTTCGAGGCACCGGGCAAGCGCGACTTCGTACTCGCAAACTACGGCATCACCCCAGACCACATCTGCCTGGTAGAGCGAAAGCCCCAGAAGATGGACTTCCTCCAGAGCGTCGCGGACGACCTCGCGCTTCCCCGCAACCGCGTGGCGCTTGTGGAGGACACCGTGAAGACGCTCGACGCGGCATGCGAGAAGGGCTTTGCCACCGTTCACGTCACGTCGTTCTTTGGGTTCGACGCGTAGCGAACCCCTGTCCAGAGCGCTCTCACCCGCCCATACCGGCAACCTACACGCTTTGGCGCCAGCGCGGCACAGAAAGCCCACGTCGCCGAAAGGGGTTGCGACGTGGGCTTGGGGAGGGTGCTGCTTTATGGCATGCAGTGCTTGCGACGTGCGCTGCGTGGCGCGCACGCGCTGCCCCCTAACGCGGCCGGCCGGTGTGACATGCGCCGGTCGGCCGCGGGGAGCGTCTTGCCAAACGCCCGAGGGCGTCCGGGCTAGAACTCGAGGTTCTTCTCGTCAGCCTTGCTGAAGAGGTGGATGACGTCGCCGCCGAACGTGAAGGAGACCTTCTCGCCCAGCTTGAAGCCACCGCGCTTCTCCTCCTTGAGGTCCTGGGTCTGGACGATGACGATGACGTCCTTGCCCAGCGTGTTGAGGTGCAGGTGGATGGAGGAGCCCATCATCTCGGAGACGTCGACGGTGCCGGTCACGAGCTCGGGCGCGTCATCGGTAAGGGTGACGTGCTCCGGGCGGATGCCGAGCGTGACGTCCTGCGGGGCGACTCCCTGCGCGGCGAGGCGCTTCTGCTTTGCCTCGCTGGGGACGAACGTGGCGTCGCCGACCTTGACCTTGTAGGTGTCGCCGTCCTTGGTGAGCTTCGCGTCGAAGAAGTTCATCTGCGGGACGCCGATGAAGCCTGCGACGAAGAGGTTCGCGGGGTGGTCGAACAGCTCCTGCGGGGTGCCGACCTGCTGGACGACGCCGTCCCTCATGATCACGATGCGGTCGCCGAGGGTCATGGCCTCGGTCTGGTCGTGCGTGACGTAGATGAACGTGGTGTCGATGCGCTGGCGGAGCTTGATGATCTCTGCGCGCATCTGGTTGCGGAGCTTCGCGTCCAGGTTGGAGAGCGGTTCGTCCATGAGCAGGACCTTCGGCTCACGCACGATGGCGCGGCCGATGGCGACGCGCTGGCGCTGGCCGCCGGAAAGTGCCTTCGGCTTGCGGTCGAGGTACTCGGTGATGCCCAGGATGGAGGCGGCCTCCTCCACCTTCTTGTCGATCTCGTCCTTCGGGACGTTGCGCAGCTTCAGGGGGAACGCCATGTTCTCGCGCACGGTCATGTGCGGATACAGGGCGTAGCTCTGGAAGACCATGGCGATGTCGCGGTCCTTGGGGGCCACGTCGTTCATGAGCTTGCCGTCGATGTACAGCTCGCCGGAGGTGATCTCCTCCAGGCCGGCCACCATGCGCAGCGTGGTGGACTTGCCGCAGCCGGACGGGCCAACCAGCACGATGAACTCGCGATCGGCGATGTCGAGGTTGAAGTCCTCGACGGCGAGGACGCCGCCCTCAACCTGCTTGAGGTTGCTCTTCTTCTTGGGAGCATCCTTCTTCTTGCCGAAGAGATGCTTCTTCTCACCCTCGATGTTGGGGTAGATCTTCTCGATGTGCTTCAGGCTTACCTCTGCCATTAGCGTCTCACGTCCCTTCCATACATATGGGTCATCGCGGCGATGCGCTTAGTGAGCCCGGGCGTGATCTGCCCCGGCAAAAGCCTCCACTGCCAGTTCCCACCAAGGGTCCCGGGCAGGTTGGTCCGCGCCTCGGAACCCAACTCCAGATAGTCTTGCATTTGCGCCACGAAGAGCTCCGCGACGCTGGACATGCCACCCCTGATGACTCCCCACGAGAAGCCCTCCCCCTCGTTGAGGCCCAGGTACTTGGTGGCAAGTTCGACATCAGCCGCATCGGCCTCCGACCTCCAGCCCTCGAGTGTCTGGTTGTCGTGCGTGCCGGTGTAGCAGACGCAGTGCGGAGAGTATGCGTGCGGCAGGTAGTCGCTCACGTCGCGGGAGTCGAAGCCAAGCTCGAGCACCTTCATGCCCGGCATGCCCGAGTCCGCGAGCAGCTGACGCACCTCCGGCGTGGTGTAGCCAAGGTCCTCCGCGATGAAGCTCACGTTGGGGAACGCCTTCTCGAGCGTCCCGACCAGCTTCATGCCCGGCCCCTTGACCCAGCTGCCGTTGCGCGCGGTCTTGTCGCCATACGGCACGGCCCAGTAGCTCTCGATCCCGCGGAAGTGGTCGATGCGGATGGAGTCGTACAGGTTCGCCGCGCCCTTGATGCGGTTGACCCACCAGGCAAAGCCGTCCTTCTCCATGGCGTCGTAGTCGTAGAGCGGATTGCCCCACAGCTGTCCGTCCGCGGAGAAGTAGTCTGGCGGAACGCCCGCGACCTCGATGGGCACGTTCTTCTCGTCCAGCTGGAACATGGTGGGGTTAGCCCACACGTCCGCGGAGTCCAGCGCGACGTAGATGGGAAGGTCGCCCAGGACCTTGATACCCTTTGCGTGCGCGTAGCGCTTCAGCTGCTCCCACTGGGTGTAGAAGAGGTACTGCTCGAACTCGTAGAACTCGATCTCGTCCGCAAGCTCGGACGTGTACCTGGCGACGGCGTCCTTCTCGCGAAGGCGGATGCCGTCATCGGGCCACTCGATCCACGGCTTGAGGTCGAAGCGACGCTTGACCGCCATGAACAGGGCATAGTCGACCAGCCAGGACTCGTTCTCGACCACGAACTCCTCGAAGAGCCGGCGGTTGCCGTTGCGTCCGCGCTCGAATGCACGGCGAAGCAGCGGCTCGCGCCTCTGGAAGAGAAGGGCGTAGTCGACCTTGCTGGGATCGTCGCCCCAGTCCACGGCCTCGACCTCATCCCTCGTGAGGAGCCCGTCCTCGACCAGGTAGTCCAGGTCGATGAAGTACGGGTTTCCCGCGAAGGTAGAGGGGCTCTGGTACGGGGAGTCTCCGTAGCTCGTCGGTCCGACCGGCAGCATCTGCCACCAGGTCTGGCCGGACTCGGACAGGAAGTCCACGAACTCGCGGGCCTCCCTGCCCAGGGTTCCGACCCCATACGCCGTCGGAAGCGCGTAGATCGGAAGAATTGTGCCGCACGAACGATCCATGATTGTTAGCCCTTAACGGCGCCTGCCGCGACGCCCTTGATGATGTACTTCTGCAGCGCCAGGTAGAAGACGATGACGGGGATGATGCTCAGGAGAATGAGCGCCATGGTCGCGCCAAGGTCGACCGTACCGTAGCTGCCCTTGAGGTACTGGATGTGAATGGGGATGGTGCGGTACTTGTTGATGTCAAGCACAAGATACGGAAGCAGGTAGTCGTTCCACACCCACATGACCTCGAGGATGCCGACCGAGATGAGCGTCGGCTTCAGCATGGGAAGAACCACGCGGAAGAACGTGCGCACGGGGCCGCAGCCGTCGATGGAGGCCGCCTCCTCGATCTCGATGGGGATCGACTTGACGAAGCCGACGAACATGAAGATCGCGAGGCCGGCGCCGAAGCCGAGGTAGACGATGGGGATGGTGAACGGGGTATTCAGCTTGAGGACGTCCGCCGTCTTGGACAGCGTGAACATGACCATCTGGAAGGGGACCACCATGCTGAAGATGCACAGGTAGTAGATGACCTTGCAGAACTTGGAGTTCACGCGCGCGATGTACCAGGCGGCCATCGAGCAGAAGAACAGGATGAGGAAGGTGGAGAGCACCGTGATGATCACGGAGTTGGCAACGGATGCCATGAAGGGGTAGTTGCCGAACGTCATGCCCTTGATGAAGTTCGCCCAGCCGGCACCGGTCTCCGCGTTCGGGAGCGCGAAGGTGTCGGTCTTCACGAAGGTGTTCTTCTTGAAGGAGTTGATGACCACCGTGACGATGGGCATGACGTAGATGATGCAGATGATGGAGAGAACCACGGAGGCGATTGTCTTGTGACGACGCTCGGAGGTGAGGGTCTCTTGCTTGGAAGCCATTACTGCTGCACCTCCCTTTTACGCGTGTACGCAAGCTGAGCGAGGCCCAGGATGGCGACGAGGATGAAGAAGATGACTGCCTTGGCCTGTGCGGTGCCACGTGCGACCGAGGCGGTTCCGTAGAACGTGTTGTAGATGTTCAGGGCGAGCATCTCGGTCGTGTGGACGGTCTCGCCGTCCGCGAGCTGCTTGAAGGGGAGGCCGCCGGTGAGCGCGAGGTTCTGGTCGAAGAGCTTGAAGCTGTTGGTGAGAGTGAGGAACATGCAGATGGTGATGGAGGGCATTACGTTGGGGATGGTTATCTTGAACAGCGTCTGGGACTTCGATGCGCCGTCGATCTTGGCCGCCTCGAGCATGTCCTCGGGGACGGCCTGAAGGCCGGCGATGTAGATGATCATCATGTAGCCGATCTGCTGCCAGCACATGAGGATGATGAGACCCCAGAAACCATACTTGGTCTCGAGGATGACGGAGGTGCCGTACCTGGACAGGATGCCGTCGAAGATCATCGACCAGATGTAGCCCAGGACGATGCCGCCGATCAGGTTGGGCGCGAAGAACACCGTACGGAAGATGTTGCTTCCCTTGAGGTTCTGCGTCAGGGCGTAGGCGACGGCGAACGCGAGCACGTTGATGAGCACGAGGCTCACGATGGCGAACGCCGCGGTGTACCAGAACGAGTACCTGAAGCTCTGGTCCGCGAGCGCGGCCGCGTAGTTGCCAAGTCCGATGAACTTGGCGTCGGACGTGAGGCGGAACTGGCAGAACGAGAGGTAGATGCCCTGGATGAACGGCCAGATGAAACCAATCGTAAATGCAGCGGTGACGGGCCCGAGGAACAGAAGGCCCCAGCGCCTGATGGACCTTACCCTCGAGTTCGTCGCCGTTATCTTCTTTGTCTTTGCACTACTCATAAACGCTCCCAAAAAGAAGGGGGCCAGGCGGGCGTGCGTCCACCCAGCCCCCAGAGGCTTACCCGAGCCTAAGGCTATGCGTTAGCCTTCTTGTACTGGGTCGCCCAGCCGTCGACGAAGGCGGTCTTGAACTTGTCCCAGTTCTCGTCGTTCTGCTTGGAGTTGTAGTCGTTCAGAGCGGAGACGAGGCCGGCGCGATAGGTGTCGACGTTCGGCTCGAAGTTCGTCGCCCAGTCCATGACGTAGTTGCCTGCGTCGGTGTACTCGGCGGAGCGCTTCAGCCAGCCGTTGGTGGACTCGACGGCGTCCTTGAACGGCATGATGCCGAGCTGCTCGACGAGGGCCTTGGAGGCGTCGGCGTCGGAGACGAGCCACATCAGGAAGTCCATGGAGGCCTTCTGGTCCTTCTTGGAGGCGTTCTTGTTGATGGCCCAGCAGTTCTCGGTGCCGTTGTTGAGGCCGGCCTTCTCCTCGCCCTTCACGCCGCAGTAGTACGGAAGCATCGTGGTGTTCTTGACGGACTTGGTGATGTCGGCGTAGTCCCAGGAGCCGGTCAGATAGAACGTGGCCTTGCCGTCCTTGAACTGCTGCGCGGGATCGTGGCCGCCGGTGGCGAGCTGATCGGGAGCGGTGACGGAGTTGTTGATGATGAGGTCGTAGAGGTTCTTGAAGTTCGGCAGGTAGGTGCCCTCGATGGTAGCGGGGGTCTCCTTCCACTTGTCCTTGCTCGCGCCGTCGCCCTTGTGCTCCTCATAGAAGAACTCGAGGTTGGCGAGGTGGCCGGTGACGCGCCAGGACGAGGAGTCGTCCATGTCGGTGGCCACGAACGCGTCGAAGCCGTTGGCCTTGGCGTTCTTGTGGATGTCCTCGACGACGGCCTTCAGGGTGTCGAAGTTCTTGATCTCGTCGACGGAGTGGCCGGCCTTCGTGATGTTGTCGACGTTGGCGACGATGCCGTAGCACTCGTAGCAGTAGCCGACGGAGACGAGCTTTCCGCTGTCATCGTACTGGTTGTACTCGTCGGTGGTCTGCGCCTTGGCGATGTCGGTGTCCTTGAGGTCGAGGGCGTAGTCGTTCCACTCCTTGACGCCGGCCTGGTTGCCGATGACGAAGATGGTCGGGGCCTCGGACTTGTCCATCTCGGAGGTCAGGGTCTTCTCGTAGTCGCCGGAGGCAGCGGTGACGATCTTCACCTTGACGTCCTTGGCCTTGGCGTACTTCTTGCCGAGCTTCTGGATGGTCTCGTCGATCTCGGGCTTGAAGTTCAGCCAATACACGGTGCCGTTCTTTCCGGAGCCGTAGGTCTTGCCGGCGCCAGACTTGCTGGAGTCGCTTCCGGACTCACCGGAGCAGGCGGCGAGGCCGAGGCCTGCGACGACCGCGGCGGTGCCGCTCAGGAAACCCTTACGAGAAATTGGCTTGTCAAACATAAGAACCCTCCTACGTTTTCCTTCACGCACCCTCCCTTAGGTGCGAGAATTACCTTCTTGCCGGCCCGACGGTCCCACCGGACCGCTGGGTCGTCTTGAGCCTGACGTGCTCGTTTTTGGACTTGCCTTCCAAGACGTCCACCAGCAGCCGCACAGCCTCCTGGCCCATGGTTTCCTGGGGCTGGCAGAGCGTGGTGAGCGTAGGAACCGTGTATTGGGACATCTCGATGCCGTCGATCGCGATGACGGAGTAGTCGTCGGGAACGGTGGCGCCGGTGTCGAAGATCGCCTTCATGGCCGCGATGGCCAGCGTGTCGGCGATGGAGAAAATCGCTGTAAAGTCGAGGCCCGCCTCGATGGCCTCCTTGACCTTCTCGTATGCGGAGCTCATCAAGAAGCCGTTTGTCTTGAGGACGAGGCTGCGATCGAGCGGGATGTCCGCGTCCTCCAGGGCCTGGCAGTATCCGTCGTAGCGAAGCTGGCTGATGGACTGGTCGTCCGTAGCGGACAGCAGGCATGCGATACGCGTGTGACCTGCGTCGACGAGGGCGCGCACCGCCTTGTATGCCTCGGCCTTGTCGTTGATGGAGACGGAGGAGTAGGCGTCCTTCGGTAGGTCGCCGAAGTGGTTGGTGTACGAGCAGCACACGAACGGCACGCCGATGGACTGCGCATCCTCCGTGGAGTAGTCGAACCTGCCGCCCAAGAGCACGACGCCCTTGAGGCGCTTCGTGCGCGCAAGCTCCGCCGCCTCGCCGATCTCGTCGCCGGCGGAGGAGAGCTGGCGCGGCACGATGCCGTAGCCACGAAGCTCCGCCTCGTGCTCTATAGCGTGCTCGATGGGGGTGTAGAACGGGTTGGTGCCGCCGCGGACGACGAGGCCGATGGTGTCCGACTGGTTCATCGCGAGGTCGCGTGCGCTCCTGTTGGGAACGTAGCGCAGCGCGCGAGCGGCATCCAGAACCTTGTTGCGCATGTCCTCGCTCACGTCCGGGTGGCCGTTGAGCGCGCGGGAGACCGTGCTGACCGAGACCCCACAGTACGCCGCGACATCCTTGATGGTCAACGTCGGTTCCTCCCCTCATGCACTTGGCCCGGTGTTTCGTGCGCATTCACAAAACTGGTATGAAACCAGTTGCGGGAACGTTTCTGGTAACGTTTCCAGTGAGTCCATTGAAGCACTCGCGTGGAGATTCGGTCAAGGAAGAGAGGGGCGATTTCCGGGAACGGACGGTGAACGGACGAAAATCGCGGGTGAGTAGCAATCACGTTAAAAAAGGCGGAACGAACGCCCTCGGGCGAGAAACGAAAGGGCACGCGCTCGCGGCTGGCACAATGGCCTATGCTATCGCGTGGCCGCGGCCACCCGGACGCCGCGGGCGAAGCGGCGCGCGGGCGCCGGAACAAGACCCAAGGAGGAACGCATGCCGGCAGACACAAACCCCATGCTGCAGAAGCAGGTAATCTATTCCATCTTCGTACGCAACCACACCAAGGAGGGCACGTTCCTCTCGGTCATACCCGACCTTGACCGCATTCGCGACCTGGGCGTCGACGTGGTGTGGCTCATGCCGATTCACCCCACGGGCGAGAAGTGCCGAAAGGGCGCGCTTGGCAGCCCGTATGCAAACCGCGACTACCGCGCCGTGAACCCGGAGTACGGCACGCTGGACGACTTCAGGCAGCTGGTGGACGCAATCCACGCGCGCAGCATGAGGTGCATCATCGACGTGGTGTACAACCACACCTCCCCCGACTCCGTGCTGTTTGAGCAGCACCCGGAGTTCTTCTATCGCAAGCCGGACGGCAGGCCCGGCAACCACGTGGGCGACTGGTCCGACGTGATCGACCTGGACTACGGCACGCCCGGCAACTGGAACAAGCCGCTGTGGGACTACCAGATCGAGTCGCTGTGCTACTGGGCGACCATGGTGGACGGCTTCCGCTGCGACGTGGCGTCCTTTGTGCCCGTGGAGTTCTGGAAGGCCGCGCGCGAGGCCGTGGCGAAGGTGCGCCCCGACGCCATCTGGCTGGCCGAGACGGTGCACCGCTCGTTTGGCAAGGCGTGCCGCGCGCTGGGCATGTGCTGCGCCCGCGACACGGAGGCGTTCGAGGCGTTTGACATCGAGTACTCCTACGACGTGCAGGAGACGTTCGACAACTACCTGCGCGGCAAGGCGACGCTCAGCCACTACCTGGACCTGGTGGACTTTCAGGACTGCGCGTACCCCGCGTACTACAACAAGCTGCGCTACCTCGAGAACCACGACCTGCCGCGCATCGCGGGATGGGACAGCGACCCCCGCGACCTGCGCAACCTTACCGCCATGGCCTACTTCCTGAAAGGCACGACCCTGCTGTACGCCGGCCAGGAGGTCGCGGCGGAGCACCAGCCGAGCCTGTTTGACCGCGACACCGTGGACTGGACCGTGCGCTGCGACCTGAGCGGACTCATGCGCACGCTGTACGGCATCAAGCGCGACGTGCTTGAGCCGACGGACTACTGCCATGCCACGGCGGATGACGAGAAGAACGTGGCGGTCATCTATCGAGACGACGTCCGCAAGGAGGCGGGCGACACCCCTCGCACCGTTGGCGTGTTCAGCCTGAGGGGCGAGAGCGCCCGCGTTGCCGTCGACGTTGCGGACGGCACGTACAAGAACCTGATCGACGGGTCCGACGTGGTGGTGGAAGGCGGCGAGCTTGCGTGCGACGGCGAGCCCGTCATCATGCGCTGCCCGCGCCCGGAGCTCGCGGTGTAGCGCGGCGCGCACCAGGCCACGCGCGACATGAAGCAGGGGGCGGCGCCTGAGCGTCGCCCCCTTTGCGTTAGGGCAATCCGCGCCGTGGCGGTGCGGACTATGTGAATGGCGCGCCTTCCGGCGCACCCCAGATGCGCAGCGCTACTCGATGGTGACCTTCGTCACGTTGGACTGCTTCTGCTGCTTGGGGACGTTCACCGTAAGGACGCCGCCCTCGAGCTTGGCGGAAAGTCCTTCTCGCGCGGCGTCCTTAAGGTACACGCCGCGGGACGCCTGCCACTCCGAGGTCTCCTTCTGCAGGTAGGTCTTGCCCTTCTTCTCGTCGGACTCCTTCTTGTCCACGCTGATGGAGAGGCGACCCTCGTTAAGCTCCACGTCTACCTGGTCCTTCGTGACGCCCGGCAGCTCTGCGGAGACCACGTACGCGTCGCCCGCGTCCTCCACGTCCATCTTGAAGCCGTAGTCGCCGGTGACCTTGGCCAGCGGTGCGAAGAAGTCGTCCATGGAATCGAACGGCCAGCTGCGAAGTGCCCTGTCAAGGCTGGTGTACGGAATCATGCTCGTCATGACTATCACTCCCTATGGTTGGTGGCGCCCGCCTTTCGGCGCCGTCGTGCGCTTTTGCGTTCGTAGATGTTTGTTCCCGCGGGTGCCTGATTTAAACATGCAAAGCAAGGTTTTCTTAGCGACACAAGCTCATCAAATCTAAGCGTGCTTGTACTAGGTTTTTATTTATGTTTGCTTACTGCTTAGCGGAGTTTGGCTGGAGGTCTTTCGTGCGCGATATGCTAAATTCCATCCAGTAGCATCTTGCGAGCGAACACAGAGGCACGCAATGAATCAGCAGAAGCCAGCGGGACGCGCGTCCGACGACACCCCGCGCACCGCGCAGGACATACCCGACTTCCTGGTCGAGGCCGCCGAGGCCAAGCCGCAGCACATCAGCGGCGCAAGGGATGAGGGCGCGACGCAGGACCAGCGCCTGCGCGCGGGCGAGAAGGGCGCGGCCGCGGCGCAGGCGGCCGCGGCGGACATCGCGCCAGAGGCCGGAGCAGCAAGTGCCTCTTCCGGCGACGCCACGGACGAGGACCTGTTTGGGCTGGACGAGCTCGAGGGCTACGACACGGAGCCCCAAGCCCAGGGCGCACCGCGCCGGCGCCCGATGGATCCGACGGAGTACGAGGCCGCACAGGCCGCCCGCGAGCAGGGCTGGGAGGACGGCGCCTGGTCCGCGGGCGACGGCATGCAACGCGAGCTGTACACGCGCCCGCGCGCGCCGCACAAGACGCAGCCTGCCATCAACGACGACGCGGCGGACGGTACGTACTCCCCCGAGGGCTATGCGCATGACTCCAACATCGCCATCGGCGGCGGGATGCTCTCTGGCGGGCACAGTTACCGTCGCGCGCGCAAGAGCAGGTCCTCCATGCAACAGGGGCGCTATGGCCAGTACCTTGAGGTGCCAAAGGGCCGCCGCTCCATATTTGCCTCGCGCGACCGCATGCGCCGCCGCAGGTCGCTCTTCTCGATCATCGCGGTCATCCTGGTGTTCGTGGCCATCGCGATCGTGATTGCCCAGATGGCGAGCCGCCTGGGCTAGCCGTAGCGCACGACTGCCGGTGGAGCGGGCGCGCAACCCACCTGCGCCGTGGCAGTGGCGCTAGCCCCAGGGATCGCGCTCGAACAGCGGCTCCGGCGTTGGCCTGCGGTCGGAATACGGGTCGTAGCCGTCGTCGTCCTCACGCTCCGCACGGATGAACGGATCATCCTTCGGCTGGCCGGGCTTCGGCCGCGCCCGACGCGCATCCCGCCTCTGCCCTGGGGTCGTGTGGTCGCGTTCTTCTCGCCCGGGATCCTTGCGCGCGTCTTGCGGCCGCCCGCCGTCGTTTGGCATCTGTTGCATGTGTCTTGTGCCCCCTATCCGTACACGTCCACGCACGCGATCATGTCGCAGACGCTGTTGTTGAACTTGCCAAGGTCGTAGGCGTCGTACAGCGACTTTGGCGCGCATGTTGCCGCGGCGCGCGTGCGGTCCGCCTCCCGCACCACAAGGACGGACCAGCAGTAGTCGCCCATCTCGCCGTAGGCGCACAGGAATCGCGCGGAAGACTTCCGCAGGTTCGGGGGCACGACCGCCTGATCTTGCGTCAGCGTCTGGCTCATGCCCGTGAACCCGCAGAGGTCTGCAAGCTGGCGCACCGTGGACTCGTCAGGGGTCGCGGCGTTTTCCGGAAGGTCCGCGCTCGCGAAGTCCAGGCGGATGCCCGGCAGCGGCGCTCCGGACGCCAGCACGTCCTCGGTGCCAGGGTCCTTGGGGAAGCTGTGGCTGAACGGGGTGTCCGTCACCGTCACGTTGCCCTTGTCCGCCGAGGTGTACAGCACGCGCGCGACGCCGCCGTCGCCCGTGGATGAGGAGGACAGCCGGAAGCCCTCGCCCTTCAGGAACTCCGTCACGTGCGTCTTGTAGTCAAAATACTCGCGCAGAAGGTGGTAGTCGGACGGATACGGCGCAGACACCTGCAAGGTGACGGTCGCGCCCTTCTCTATGGTGGTGCCAGGGGCGGGATCAGCCGCGACGACAGTCTGGGCGGCCTCGTCGGAATTGACGTACGTGACGCTCGCGACAAGGCCGGCCTCGGCCACGGCGGCCCGGGCGTCCTCCTCTGTCTTGCCCACGACGTACGGCACCGTGTACGGCCGCGCGACCTTGATGGTGATGGTGTCGCTTGCCTGGAACGTGGCACCCTCCGCCGGCTCCGTCGCGACAACGCTGCCATCCGCGGCGCCCGACGCCACGTAGGCAATGGAGAAGTTCTTGGCACCTGACTTGCGGAGCGCCTTTTTGGCCTCGCCCAGCTGGAGCCCGGACACCTTGGGCACGACGCGCGCCCTCGCGACGTAGACGGTAACGGTACTCCCCGCCCGGGCGCGCGTGCCCGCCGCCGGACTCGTGCGCACGACGGTGCCCACGGGATCGTCCGAAGCGACGGTGGCAACCTTGACCGCCAGACCCTTTCCCCGGATCTTGCTGCCCGCAGTCTCCTGCGGGGTTCCCACGACGTAGGGCACGGACTTGCCGCCCCAGAGCTCTGCCCCGTACGTCGCGGCAGCCACGGCACAGCCAACGAGCGCCACGACGAGCACGAGCGCGATGACCGCACGCCTGGGATGGCGGCTCTTGCCCTCGCCCGGAACGACATCGGGTGCGACGGCCACGCCGGCGCCGCGTGCCACGCGGCCGAACCGGTCGGGGTCGACCACGGCGGAGGCGTCGGCGTCCTCGACGGCGTCCTCGGAGTTCTGATCCAGGGGGACTAGCTGCTCTGGAGCCCAGTCCTTCTCGTCCGTCACTATGCCTCCCCTCCACGCGTTTGGAACATTATGGCGCAAAGCCGCCGCGAACTGCAAAAAGGCCGGCCGGGCAGGATGTCCCACCCGGCCGGCCTTGGCCTTTTATGTCGGGCCGCACGACGCGCGGGTCGCTAGGCTACTCCACCGTGTCCGGCTCGACAGGCGCGTCGTCCGACGCGTCGTCCGACGGCTGGTCGGAGTTCTCGCCGGCGGGGACGGGCTCCGCAAAGAGCTGGTCGTCCGCGCCCACGTCGATCCTCGCGGTGTCGCCCTCGTGGAGCTTGCCCGCGATGATGAGCGACGCGACGTTGTCCACCACCTGGCGCTGGATGAGGCGCTTGAGCGGGCGCGCGCCGTACACGGGGTCGAGCCCGTCGAGCGAGAGCGACTGGATGGCCGCAGGCGTGAGCTCGAGCTTGATGCGCTCGCGGTCGAGGCGCTTGCGGACGTCCTTCAGCTGGATGTCCACGATCTTCTCGATGTCGTCGAGGCCCAGTGCGTGGAAGACCACGACGTCGTCGATACGGTTCAGGAACTCCGGCTTGAAGGTGGCACGCAGCGCGTCGTTCACCTGCTTCTGGACCGTCTTCGGGTCACTGGACGCGTTTGCGCCGGCGATGTACTGGCTGCCGACGTTAGACGTCATGATGATGATCGTGTTCTTGAAGCTCACGACGCGACCCTGGCCGTCGGTGAGGCGACCGTCGTCCAGTACCTGCAGCAGGATGTTGAAGACGTCGGGATGCGCCTTCTCCATCTCGTCCAGGAGGATGACGGAGTACGGACGACGGCGCACGGCCTCGGTGAGCTGACCGCCCTCGTCGTAACCCACGTATCCTGGAGGCGCGCCGATGAGGCGCTGGACGCTGAACTTCTCCATGTACTCGGACATGTCGATGCGGACCAGGGCCTTCTCGTCATCGAACAGGCACTCGGCCAGCGCCTTGGCGAGCTCGGTCTTGCCGACGCCCGTGGGGCCGAGGAAGAAGAAGCTGCCGATGGGGCGGTTGGGGTCGGAAAGGCCCGCACGGCTGCGGCGTACGGCCGCGGCGACGGCCTTGACGGCCTCGTCCTGGCCGACGACGCGCTTGTGGAGCTCCGCCTCCAGGTTCTTGAGCTTGTCCATCTCGCCCTGCATCATCTTGCTGACGGGGACGCCGGTCCACGAGCTCACGACCTCCGCTATCTCGTCTGGGGTAACCTCCTCCTTCAGGATGCCGCCGGCCTCCTGCTTGGACTCGAGCGCGTGCTCGGCCGCCTCATAGCTCTTCTGGAGCTCCGGGATCTTGCCGTAGCGCAGCTCGGACGCCTTAGCGAGGTCGCCCGCGCGCGTGGCCATCTCGACCTGCGACTTCGCATCCTCGATCTGGCTCTTGAGGTCCTGGACGTGGTCGATCGCGTCCTTCTCGTTCTTCCAGTTGGCCTTCATGCCGTCGAGCTTCTCGCGCGTGACCGCAATCTCCTTCTGCAGCGCGGCAAGACGCTCCTTCGAGGCGGCGTCCTCCTCCTTCATGAGGGCCTGCTCCTCGATCTGCTTCTGGGTCAGTTCGCGGTCGACGGCGTCGATCTCCGCGGGCATGGAGTCGAGCTCCATGCGCAGGCGGGACGCGGCCTCGTCCACCAGGTCGATGGCCTTGTCGGGCAGGAAGCGCTCGCTGATGTAGCGGTTGGAGAGGTCTGCGGCAGAGACCAGCGCCGCATCCGTGATGCGCACGCGGTGGTGCTGCTCGTACTTCTCCTTCAGGCCACGCAGGATGGATATGGTGTCCTCGACCGTAGGCTCAGACACGAACACCGTCTGGAAGCGGCGGGCAAGGGCCTGGTCCTTCTCGATGTACTTGTGGTACTCGTCCAGCGTCGTCGCACCGATCATGTGCAGCTCGCCACGGGCCAGGGCCGGCTTCAGGATGTTGCCGGCGTCCATGGAGCCCTCGGTCGCGCCTGCGCCCACGATGGTGTGCAGCTCGTCGATGAAGAGGATGACCCTGCCGTTTGCCTTCTGGACCTCCTTCAGCACGCTCTTGAGGCGGTCCTCGAACTCGCCGCGGTACTTGGCGCCAGCGACGAGTGCGCTCATGTCAAGCTCCACGACCTCCTTGTCCTTGATGGTGGAGGGCACGTCGCCTGCGGCGATGCGCTCTGCCAGGCCTTCGACGATGGCTGTCTTGCCGACGCCAGGCTCGCCGATGAGGACGGGGTTGTTCTTCGTGCGGCGGCTGAGCACCTGGATGGTGCGGCGAATCTCCTCCACGCGACCGATGACCGGATCGAGCTTGCCCTGGCGGGCGAGGTCCGTCACGTTGCGACCGTACTGCTCCAGCGCCTCGAACTGCGTCTTCGCGTCCTGCGAGGTCACGCGCTCGTCGCCGCGCAGGTCGTTGAACGCCTCCTGCACGCGCTTGCCCGTGATGCCCGCTCCGCGCAGCGCCGATCCGGCGTCGCCCTTCTCGTCCGCAAGCGCGCACAGCAGGTGCTCGCTCGTGACGTAGCTGTCGCCGAGCTTGGAGGCGAGCTTCTCGGCCTCGTCGCCCACGCGACGGAGCTCGTTGCTGATGCTCATCTGGCTCATGTCACCCGTGACGCGCGGGGCGTGCGCGATGGTCTGGTCCACCTGCGCCTCGACCTGCGCGGGGTCCGCCCCCACGCGCTCGATGATGGCGGTGATGTTGCGCTCGTTGGATTGCAGCAGCGCCTTCAGCAGGTGGATGGGGCGAACCTCACCCGCCTCGGCGTCGGCGGCTATGCTGACGGAGGACTGCAGCGCCTCCTGGGCCGTCACTGCCCACTTGTCGAATCTCATGCTTTTTCTCCCTTCTGGGAATCTGGTTATCAAGGTTCATTGTTCCCCATGAGCTGGGGCTTATACAAAAATCTAAGTCGTTGTTAGATAGATTTTCTGCGCGTGGTAAAGAGAACCGAAAAAGAGAACCGAAAGAAAAGGGCTGCACGCCGCCGAAGGCGTCCAGCCCGCAAAAGAAAACGGGCGAGAAGGGCCGCGGCCTTGCACCGCACGTCCTTCTCGCCCGCAGGCGAAGCGTATGTTGGAGGCCCCGCAGCCTGCGCCCGTGGCTACTCTTCGAGCGTGCGCATGAACGCGGAGATCGCGGCCAGGCCCTGGCGCAGGTCGTCAGGGTTGTCGGAGTACGCGTAGCCGATGCGCATGCTGTGCGGCTCCTCGAAGGCGTCACCGGGCGTGACGAGGGCACCCGTGGTCTTGACCATGTCCGCGCAGAAGTCGTAGGAGTCGACATCGTAGTCGTAGTAGACGAGGGCGGTGGTGCCGGCCTCGGGCCTCACGAACGAGAGACGCGGCTCGGAGTCGACCCACTCCTGCAGGACCTGCAGGTTCTGGCGGACGATGCGGTGGCTGCGGGCCAGGATCGCGTCGCGGTGCGCCAAGGCGTACGCGGCCACCTCCTCGTCAAACAGTCCGCAGCTGATGAGGTTGTAGTCGCGGTGGCTCAGCAGGTCGTGGCGGAGCTGCGGGTCCTTCGTGATGCACCAGCCCAGGCGGATGCCCGCCATGGACCAAACCTTGGACATGGAGCTCACGACCACGGCCTTGTCGTACAGGTCGACCGGCGACGTGGTAAAGGCGTCGCTGTCCTGCACGAGCAGGCGGTAGACCTCGTCGAACACGAGCCAGGCATCATGCCTGCGCGCGATGTCGACGATGCCGCGGATCTCCTCCTCCGAAAGCAGCGCACCCGTGGGGTTGTCCGGGTTGTTGATGCAGATGACCTTGACGTCGTCCCCGCAGAGGGCGTCGAGCCGCTTGGCGTCCACGTGGTAGCGTTGCTCCTTGTCCAGGTGCAGGATGCTCACGTTGGCACCGCACATCTGGGGGATGGAGTAGAGCTGCTGGTAGGTGGGCATGACGGAAACGACATGGTCGCCCGGCTCGCACAGGGTCGTGAGCACCAGGTGGTTGGCACCCGCCGCGCCGTGCGTGGGGATGACGTGCCCCGGCTCGACCGTCTGGTACAGGCCGCAGATACCCTCCAGGAACTTGGGATTGCCCTCGATGTCACCGTACGTCAGGCGGCGCATGCAAAACGCGCTCAGGAACTCGTCGCGCGCCTTGGCACCAGCCTCTGCCGAGCCTTCGCACAGCTCGAACACCTCGTCGAGGGACATGGAGTACGTACAGGTCTCGGCCACGTTGTAACGGCACTTCGTCTCCCACGCGTTCATCCACTGCTCGACCTTGAAGTCCTTGATCTTCATTTCTGCCTCCGTATGTGGGGCCTCGCCCCGTATGCGGGCGCCTCCGTCCGCGTGCCTTCACGTATGTGGGTTGCCCTTCTCGCCCGCTACAGCTCGACCACGGTGCCCATGGCGCGCTCGACGGCGCGGTCGTAGGCCATGCGCGACGCCGCAAGATCCTGTACGGCGATGCCCGAGGTGTCGAACACGGTCACCTGGTCCTGGGACGTGCGCCCCTGTGCCTTTCCGGCGATGACCTCCCCCAGCTCCGCGGCTATGTGCTCCGGCGTGATGGCACCCTGCTTGACGGGCACCTCGAGCTCGCCGGACGCGACGCTCTGCGCGCGGTCGTCCACGAACACGCGGGCCGCGGCCACAAGGTCGGACGCAAGCTCCTGCTTGCCCTCCATGTCCGCGCCGACCGCGCTGATGTGCGTGCCGGGACGCACCCAGTCGAGCTGGATTACGGGGTCGGTCGCTGGGGTGATGGTGATTATGGCATCCGCAGCGCCCGCGGCAGCCTTGCCGTCCGCCACGGCTACGAGCTCGAACTCGCGCATCGCGCCCGCGGCCTCCAGGATGGCCTGGACCTCGCCGCGCATGAGCTCGACGCGCGCGGCAGGCGCCTCCTCCTTGCGCGGGTCCCACACCTCCACGTGGCCGATGCTGGGGCACGCCGCGAGCGTCGCGGCCACCATGAACGTACTCATGTGGCCCGCACCCACCACGAGCAGGCGCGACGCGTCCTTGCGCGCTAGCCACTTCACGCCGAGTGCCGCGGCAGCACCGGTGCGCAGGCCGGTAATCGCGCCAGCGTTCAGGAGCGCCAGCGGGGCGCCCGTGGCGTCGTCGCACAGGAGCGTGGTGCCAAAGACCTCCGGCAGCCCGCGGCTGGGGTTGCCCGAGAACCACGCCGTGAGCTTCAGGCCAAACAGGCCGCTGCCCGCCAGCTCGCCGGAGCGGATGTCCATGTCCGCCACGCCAGGCTCGAACTGCTCGTACACCATGGGCCACGCCGTGGCCTCCCCCTCCGCCTTCTGGCGGTAGGCATCCTCGACCGCCTCGAGCGCGTCGGTCACGGTGAAGACCTGCGAGATCTCCCTGGCGGAAAGTACCCTGATCTGCGTCATGAGTCGTCCTGTCTGACACGGGCTCCTGGATCCGGCCTGCCCGTAGCGCGGGCCCCATGCCCGCGCCGCTGTTGACAGCGACTCTACGCCCCCTCGCCGTTCACTTCGAGGGCCAACCTTTGTACTCAGCTACAATCATTTTTAGGCGAGAAGAACTAATTTGCCGTTATGGCACGGTTTTTACCATGGTGATTGTTCTTCTCGACAGTTTTAGCTTGGTGTTTTTGTACCTACGGGGGTATGCGATGATCTATGCCGCCTCGGACTTCATGAACTCCTACGCCCAGAGCGTGCGCCTGCTGGCGGGCGCCGGCGGCCTCTCGCGCGCCATCGGGCAGGTGGGCATCCTGGACTACGAGCTCATGCCCGGCCTCAAGAGCCGCTACCAGCGCGTCAACTTCGAGCCGGGACAGCTGGTGCTCTCGACGTTCCTGTATGCGCGCGATGACCCGTGGCTTATTGGCGAGGCCGTAAAGTACCTGGTGGGACGCGGCGTCAGCGGGCTCGTGATCAAGAACGTGCTGCACCTGGACATACCGGACTCCGCGCTGCGCTATGCAAACGCGCGCGACTTCCCGCTGTTTCTGGCCACCCGCGACGACTTCTTCTTCGACACGGTCATCGCCCAGGTGGACCGACGCGTGGCCGAGCTCGCGGACGCATCGTTTGCGCAGAACGAGCTCGACCTGATGACGCGCGAGCCTGCGAGCAGCGAGGACGTGCGCTCCCACGCGCTGCGCCTGAACCCCAGCTTTGGCGAGGAGCACGTTATTGCGTACGTCGCGGAGCCTCAGTCGCAGGCGGGCCTTGCCCAGGCGCTCGCGCGCTACCACCAGAGCCGGATAAGCGGCCTGCGCTGCCTGCTTGCGCC
>OCVV011154126.1_pt1 | contig 22386 bp, 17 predicted proteins | sample 1539721 | NCBI WGS metagenome assembly OCVV01 (sample SAMN02144230, study PRJEB22623) | gut metagenome | biome: sheep rumen | host: Ovis aries | place: New Zealand
AATTGTATTCTTCTCTTTTTAGGAGGAAAATACGATATTCCTTCAACCTTGAACTTAAACGATTTCAATGCCGATAATATTTTAATTTCAGGCAAACAAGAAATAGAATATATGGGAGCAGACCTGTCAAAAATAACTAACGTTAACCCGATTCTTCTTTCAACAAACGAAACAATATTCAGTATAGATAATTCTCAAAACGAAAGATTTGTAATTTCTTCAATGGAATTTTTACCGAAAACGGAAAACGGCAATAATGCCGTTGAAATAAAAAATATGGAAAAAACTTTTTCTTTACAAAACAACAGTTTCAAAAATTTTGAGTCTGCCGTTAATATTACAAACTCATCTTCAAATACTGTTGTATATAATAATATTTTTGAAAACAATTATACTGCAGTTAATTTGAAAAACACTTCTGCCGTAGTAACCGAAAACATATTTTCAAAAAACACAACAAATGCAATAAATGTTTATGACAGTGATGATGTTACAATATATTCAAATTTAATAAAAAATAATCTTTACGGTATAACCGTCAACTTATCTGCAAACACGCAAATTGTATATAATGAACTTTCAAATAATACTTTTGCCGTAAACTCGTCAAGTTCAACTTATTCTTATATATCAAGTAATATAATGTATAAAAACGAAGAGGATGCTATCATTTCAAACTTTGATACGGAAAACACAATAACGGAAAACATATTGACAGAAAATAATAATGGTATAAATATAATAAACGGAAATAAAAACTTAATACTTGGTAACCGAATAACAAATAACAAAACAAACGGTATTTATGCAAAAAATATTGATTCTTGTCATATATCAAAAAACAATATCGGCAATAATATGGAAACAGGTATATTTTTGGAAGATTCCGTTTATACCGAAATATCTACAAATACCGTTTCGTATAATAAAACAGGAATTTCTTTAAACAAAGGTAACGATATTTGTGTTTCCGGTAATACCGCAATTTCCGGAGAAACCGCAATTTATGCTACAAACGTTTCAACATTAACCGTTGTTTTAAATACAATTTCATCTTCAACTGTTTGTGCAATGAATTTATCAAATATGGAAATAGGTTTAATAAAATCCAACTCCGTATCAAATATAACAGGAACAGCCGGATTATCCGCAAACAATTTAACGGATTTTTCTTTTGAAAACAACAATTTTTTCCAAAATTCGGGTAACGGATTAAATATAACGAACTCACAAGATATTTTCTTGGTTAACAATATGTTCAGTTATACTAACGGTAACGGCTTATCATTAGGAAATACAACTAATATATCTCTGTTTTACAATATATTCAACAACAATAATGCCGTTAGTACCGTTTTCGGATTATATTTTAAAAATGACATTAATTTTACATCTTCTTCCGGTAACAATATTTTTTATAACTCAAACTATTCGGGAGACAACGAAGCGGTTCAAGAATACGAGCAAAATGTTAAACCTAACGACATTTTTTATTAAACAACATGAAAAATATTGAAAAAAAGGCTATAATTAGTATATGTTTAGAAGGGTATTAAGTATAACTATAAGTATTGCATTAATTTGCTTACAAAGCAATACTTTACTATCCGAAATATTGCCACCTAATAGTAGTGTAACAAACAGACCTACGATAAATACATATCAAACTACACTTGGGACGGTTCCTGTTATAAATATAGTAAAACCGAATAATACCGGCTTATCACACAATAAATACAATAAATTCAATATAGATAAACAAGGAGCGGTACTAAACAATTCACAAAAAAATGCTTACAGCCAAATAATAGGGGAAACAATAAGTGCCAACCCGAACTTAACAACAACAGCAAAAGTAATATTAAACGAAGTGTTAACCGCAAGAAGCAACATCTTCGGAACACTTGAAATACTTGGACAGAAAGCCGATATAATAATAGCAAATGCTTACGGGATAAGTGTAAACGGAGGAAATTTTATAAATGCAGGGAAAGTAAGTTTGATAACGGGAACACCTATGGAAAACAACTTAAACAAATACATAATGGGAACTGGCAACCTTGAAATAGGGCAAGATGGTTTAATAAACAGTGAAGATATAAATTTGGTATCTTCTCAAATGGAAATATCCGGAGCAGTAACTGCCAAAGAGTTACAAATAGTAACCGGAAACAACGAGTACGACATAGAACAAAACAAAATAAATTCTCAAGGTAACGAAGAAGTAACGGCAATAGATATAAGTGCAAGTATGTATGCCGACAAAATAAAAATAATTAGCAGTAAACAAGACAACAAAATAGAAATCAAAAAAAATGCAAACTTAATAAGTAATGTAGAAGACATAGAAATAGATGCACAAGGAAACATCAATATAAAAGGGACATTTCAATCAAACAAAGATATAAAACTTAACGGAGAAACAATAACCAATAACGGTAAAATAAATGCCCAAAATAATATAACAATAGAAGCAGATGTTTTGGAAAATAAATACTTAACGGACAACCTGGAATACACAAAAGAAACCGTCATTACAAATGCCGAAGCACCAAAAATATTTGTGAGCGAAGTATTAAAAGAATATGAAACAATAAAAGAAATAAGTTATGGCAAAACGGCAGAAATAGAAGCCGGTAACAAACTCAGTATAAACAGCAACGAGTTAAAAAATATCGGCAGTACAATAAAAGCAGACAAAATAGAAATAAACTCAAATAAAATAATAAACGAAATATTGATTGATACGGCAAAAATACCGGTATTATACACATACGATGTATATAAATGGACTTTGATTCCAATATATGACAAAACATACTCAACAGAAAAAGAAGAAGAAATATTGTTACAAAAACAAGCCGAAATAATAGGAAACAATATAAAAATTACCGGTACCGAACTATCCAACACAAGTAGCAAAATACAGGCAACGGGAACAATTGATATTAATGTACAAAAACAGACAAACAAAGCGGCAGACAACATAGATTATACAACCGAAGAAGCTATTGAAAAAATAAAAAAAGAAACGGATGAAAAAATAAAAGTAGGCAGTTTAAGATTAATATCTTATGAAGAAGCAAAGATAAATCATAGTTTGTTGCCCGGTGAAATTATCGGTAAAGAAATAAATTTACAAGCAGAAGAAATAATAAACGACAGTTCCATAATACAAGCAGAACAAAAGTTAACCGTTGCGGGAACGAACTTAACAAACACATCTACTATTTTTGAAGATTTTTTAGATAAAAAATATCAATATATCTTTTCTGCTACTGCATCAACCCCATATCTTTTTTCAAGTAATACCGCAGGGAAAATATCGGGAAACGAAATAGAAATAAACTTAAGCGGGAACTTAAAACAGGAAAACTACGATAATGACAAGTTTTTAATAAGAGCATATAATGAAGAAACCGACACAAAAGTAATAAGCAATATATCAGGAACAAAAGTAAATATAACCGCACAAGGAATAGAAAATTCAGGAAAATTTGAAAGTTTAAACGAGTTAAACATAAAAACCGAACAGGATTTTATAAACAATAACGGAATAATAATAGCAAAAAACATAGATATTGATGCAGGACATGATTTTATGAACAATATTTCACTGGTAACATACGAAAATAAGTTATCATCTTTGTTCTTATCTGCAAAAATAAAAGAATCAAAAATAGATACATCCGGAATAATAGTATCAACACAAGACAACTTAAACATAAAAGCCGGTAACGATATAATAATAAAAGGTTTAACTTTAATATCAAACAAAGATATAAATTTGGAAGCAAAAAACAATTTAAATTTGTTATCCCAAGAATATGAAAACTCGTACATCAGCGGAAGTTATAAAGATATATATAACGGAACAATAATCGGTTCGGTTTTGGCATATGGCAATTTAAAAATAAAAGGTAAAAACGAACTTATACAACATAATATTTTTTCAAACAAAAAAACAGAAATAGAAGCCGAAGAAGATATAGAAATAAGAAATTCACAAACGAAGAAATATTTGGAAAAGATAGTAAGAAACAGCGGAGGAACATTCGGAACAAGCAGTACGGACATATACAGGAAAAAAACAATAGAAAACATAAAAACAAAACTTGAAGCAGGTGAAGATATAACAATAAAAGCAGGAAACAAAATTACTTTACAAGGTACGAACATAACAAGTGACGGAACAATAAACTTAATATCCGAAAAGGACGACATAAACATAGTTGGAGTATTGGATTATGAAGCAACCGAACATTCAAAGAAAGAAAGCGGGACATTAGGTTTAACAGGAATGTCAAAAACTGATATAAAAGAAAAAATGACATTGAACGAAAGTGTATTGAATGCAAAAGGTGGTATAAACATATCCGGCGGTAACGATACAAACATATTCGGTTCAAACATATATAGCGATAAAGATACAATAATACAAGCATTAAACTATATAAATATCGGTTCAATAAAAGAACAAAATTACAGTTATTATCGTAAAGAAACAAAAGATTTTAATTTCTGTGAGTCCATAACGGATTTATATTCAAGTTTACTCTCAACTCCGTTTAAATTCTATTCCGAAATGGCAACAGAAGGAAAATATACATTTTTTGAAGCCAGCTACGATATAGAAGAAAACAAGAAAGGAAAAACAAAAATAACAAACAAGGCAAGCAACATAGAAAGTAAAGAAAAATTAACTTTAAAATCCGGTAAAGAAGCAACCATATTAGCAAGTAACATAACGGCAAACGAAATTGAAAATGATACTTCAAAAACAAATGTAATAAGTGAGCAGGATAAGGAAACGGTTATTACCGAAAAGAAGGAAACAAGATTAAAAGTTGGATTTGAAATATCAAATGCTTATGTGAATGCATATAAAGCGGTAGATAATGTGGTAAAAGCAGCCGAAGCCCAAGCAAGAGCTGAAGAAGAGCTTTCAAGAATAGAAGAGTTGCACAAACAAGGTAAAGCAAGTGATAAAGCATTAAAACAGGCAAAAGATAATGTAGCAATAGCAAGGGCAAACATAGTATTTTTAACGGCAATGGCAGCTGGCTCTGCGGCAGGAGCTGCAGCCAGTTACGAAACCCTTGGTTTCGGGGTAGGCGGAACTGCAACCTATGAAACGAAAGAAACGAAAACTACACAAGAAACAATAACAAATATTGCCTCAAACTTGATAGCAAACAAAAACATACTTATAAATACCGGCGAATATAACCAAATAGGATCAAATTTATTTAGTTTATCCGGCGACATATTTATAAATGCAAACAATGCAAATATTTCGGCAAGCAAAGATACTTTTAATTTAACAACGGAAAGTAAAAGTTATACTATGTCGGCAACCTACGGGACAAACGGAGGTTACGGTTCGGTAGGATACAATCAATCAAGCCAGGAACAGTATGCCGAAAAGCATAACAATTCACAAATACAAGCAGGCGGAAAGGTAGAAATAAACACAACCAACAACACAACACTTAAAGGAGCAAATGTTAAAGGAAAAGATGTTTCAATTACCGCTGAAAATCTTACAATAGAAAGTTTACAGGATAAAAGTAACACAACCGGTTCAAGTTTCGGGGCAAATATCGGAGCAGGAGTATCAAAAGGCGGAGCAAGCGGTACGGTAGGTTTTGAAAGCGGAAGTATTGATAACAAAAGTGCATGGGTAAACAACCAAAGCAGTATAATAGGACAAAATGAAGTAAACATAAAAGTAAAAGATACAACCGATGTTAAAGGAGCGGTAATAGCAAGTGAAACGGATAATTTAACCTTAGATACCGGTAAACTAAAATACAGCGACATAAAAGATTACGACACACAAAACAGTTCAAACATCGGTTTTACGGTATCAGCGGGGCAGTACGATAACGAATCAATTTTAAGAACGGGTAACGAACATGATACATTAACAACGAAAGTAACCTTAAAAGACCAAGGACAAGAAAAGGAACAAATTACAAAAGCAACAATCGGTAACGGAAAAATAATCGTTGGCGGGCAGGAACAAACCGAAGAAGACCTACAAGGATTAAACAGGGATGTAAATAACAGCCAAACAATAACCAAAGACCAAATCACAGCAGCATTGGATGCGGAACTTAATGTTGATGTTAAACTTTTAGTAAGTTTGGTAGATGCAATATATAATGGTGACCCTAACAAACTTTCTTTAGTAAAAGATTATAACAAAGCAAAAAAAAGTATAAATGAAATTAAACAAAAGATAAAGGAAAAGGCAGAGAAAAAAAGAATAGAACAAAAAAAAGAAATAGACAAAGAAATAGAAGAAACATTATTCAAAGAAGAATTAACCGATAAAGAAAAAGCAAAAGCAAAAAAAATCCTGAAAAATAGTGAAGAATTGAAAGAATATAAACTTTTAATAAAGAATAAAGAAGAGATAGAAAAAATAGAAAGAGTAACAGGAATAACATTAAAGGAAGATATAAAAGAAGCTTTATTAAAATATGCGGCAGAAGGATATCAGGTAGAATATAGTGCCAGCAATATACTGTTGGTAGGAACGGATGTAGCAGAAAGAAATATAATGATAAGTGTTACCCCAAACGGAGAAATAAGTGCACAGTATGAAATAAGTAAAAACTCAATAACTCCGATAGATATAACAAAATATGTTCCACAAGAAAGCTCAAACTTTTTATTTGAAAGCAAGGAAGAAACGGTTAGGGAGATATTAAAAGAAAGTTTTAAAGCAGCAAAAATAGACGGCAGCAAAGTAATAGATGATGTTATAAATTTATCAAATGAAATGATAAATGCAACAAGTGATAAAAATACATATGAAGCAGCAACAAAAACATTATTAAATTTACCCAACAACATAAAAGAAACATACACTGCAACAACAAATGCAAGCAATGTAGAAAATTTAAAACAAATAGGATATAGCATTGGCGACAGGGCTTACGACTACAAAGAAAACCCAATGCTTTTTGTAAAAGATTCTGCAAGAATAATAACAAGTTATGACATGTACGAAGCAGGATTTAACAATGATAATATGTTTTATGGTTCTGCGTTGGTGCTTGGCGGACTTGCATTGGATATTGCAGGTGCTCCGATAAAAGCAGGGAAAGGGATTGTTAAGACGGCAAAGGTATTGAAATCTTCGGAAAAAGAAATAGCATCTTTAAGACAATTAATGAATGGAGATGAAATTGTAAATTATAATAAATATTGGGATAATGTAAAAATAGAAAGAATAGAATACAATAAAAACTTACGAAATTTATATTCATCTTATCCACCAAATAATGGTCTGTATAATTTAATGGATTCTCAACCATTAAAAATTGGGACATTAATAGATAGATATGGACACACATCAGGAACTTATTTTGCTCCAGAAGGAACACCTTTTTCTATGAGATCATTGCCAAGTTTTGCAAGAGAAAAAGAATATCATGTTTATAAGGTTATAAAAGAATTTACTCCAGAAACTGGATTAACAGCTTCATGGTTTAATCAAAATGGAGGAGGAATACAATATAGATTCATAAAAGACAATAAAGCTCTTAGTATTAAAGATATGTTAGGCGAATATATTATAGAGATAGATAAAATAAAATAGAGAGGTTTTATGTTAGAAAAAGATTTATTCATAAACATTATAGTAGATAGAGAATCTGTAACTGCAAGTGATGATTTGGAAGAACATAAAAAAACAGTTGAAATAAAAACATCTGCTAATCCTGTTATTTTTATAAAGAGAGTTCTTGAGAAGTATAAAATGCCAACTATACTAGGGAAAAAACATAGTTGGAATTGTTTTTTAAATGAGAATTTGATTATAGTTATAAAAGGAAATAATTTTGAATTTAATCCCGTAGTTAAATCTTTGTCTTTTCAAAAAATTAACAAAGTTTTTTTTAGTTATATTCCTTGAAATTAAAAACTTATTGAAGAAAAAATAAAATGAAAATAGAAGAGTTGAAAAAGAAATTGTCTGCAATGGGTGTTCCAAATAGATACTATGCTATTAATACTTCATATCTGTCAAATACTTATGTGTTGCAAAAAAATTATAATAAATGGGAGTTTTTTTGTACAGACGAAAGAGGTGGAAAAAATGACTATAAAACTTTTATAAAAGAAGAAGATGCTTGTGAATACATGTTAGAAGCTTTAAAAAGAGAAATGGAAGTTTGATTTTTAATAAACAATTTTAATGAGAAAACTCTTATCCACACTATTAACAATAATCTTTTTCCAAACAAGCATTTTCGCTTTCCCCGTTTCTTTTGTTGCTTTTTTTCAAATTCACTATCTTATTGAACCATTGTTATGCTAAATAAACTTCATTTCTTAAAACAAAACTCTTGACTTTAAGCAACTCTAAAATGTAAAATAAAAAAGAATATAATGGGTTTGTTTTCCTATGAAAAAATTAAGAGACAGAGAATCTTTGGACAAAACTTTCAAGTACACTGTAAAAGATATTGCTCACATGATGAAAATATCCACTTTGTGAGGAATTTATGTATAAAAAATTTATTTTATTGTTAGTAATCGGTTTGTTTATAACAGGATGTGTTGGAATTCCAAAAAAAATTGATACTTCCACACTTGTTCTTTCCGATACTGCCTATAACAAGAAATTGTTTGATAGCAAGAATAAATCTTTGATTATTTTATCATGTGAATCTTCTGGGGATCTTTCATATATGAATAATGTAAGTATAGCTATCAAGGGAGTAGATAACCCTATGCCTGAAACTTTTTTTTCTACAAACATCTTATATCCTATGGATATTATGCTTTCACCCGGAGTTTACGAAATATCAAAGTTTCAGATATATAATATTGAAACATATGGTTCTAATTCTGTTGTTACAACAACAAAAAGATATTTAAATATAAATAATATTAAACCGTTTTCTAAAATAGAAGTTCAACCCGGAGAGTTGTTATATATAGGTGATTTTGTAATCACGACAACAAAACTCGGGGAAAAAAGTTCATTATATGATGCATCCGTTTCAGTAGGACAAATGCCTGAAAAGCTGAAACCTTTTATAGAAGAATATGAAAAAATTACAAATAAGAAAGTCATATTTCGTATTGTTGAAGATAAAGAAGGTGAGTCAAAATGAAATTAAAATTTTTTGCCGGTATATTATGTGTATTTATTTTAACAGGTTGTTCAGCTAAATCCGGAAATATTAAAGTTAACGGGATAAATACAAAATCGGAAACCTTTAAAAAACTTGAGCTTGCGGATACTGAAAAAATAAAAGAATATTTAGGTAATCCGGATAGTGTTTTTAAAAGAGACGGATTTGAAGTTTACGAATACAATTACAGGAAAGTATCCAATGGAATATGGTATATGGTGCCGTTTATAAGCCTTTTTGTTTGTTTATACTATGCTTCTATCTATGGTTATGATGTTTATAATATAAATACTCTGTATTTTTATATTGATGAATCAGGTAAAGTTGTAAATAGTGAAAATATCGAGCGTTCAGGTGTATATCCTCCTCCACAAACTATGAATTATAAAAAAATCCTGAAAAAATACAATAAAGAACAAAAAAAAGCAAAAGCATCCGACAAATAATAATAACTAAACAAAAATACTGTTATTTTTTATATTTGCCAGTTCATTTCATGCATACAGCTTTTTCTTAACAATCAAAGGTTTAAAAGCTAAAGATTGGGCTGTGATTGATAACTGAATCTAAAAACATTTCTCAAAACTATTAGCAAATCTTTCACCAAACACGAGTTGTTTATTTCCCCCTTATTTTTCCTATTGCTCCGCAGAATCTTTTTTCAATGTGGCAATACGATAACGACTCAATTTTAAGAACGGGTATTGATGCAACCGGGGCAAAGGTAATCTTAAAAGATCAAGGTAACGAAAAGGAGCAGCTTACAAAAGCAACAATCGGTAACGGAAAAATAATCGTTGGCGGGCAAGAACAAACCGAAGAAGACCTACAAGGATTAAACAGGGATGTAAATAACAGCCAAACAATAACCAAAGAACAAATCACAGCAGCATTGGATGCGGAACTTAATGTTGATATTACATTTTTAGTAAGTTTGGCAGATGCAATATATAATGGCGACCCAAGCAAAATATCGGTAGTAAAAGATTATAACAAAGCAAAAAAAAGTATAAACGAAATAAAACAAAAGATACAGGAAATATTAAAAAATTAGATGATAGGATAATGTTGGAATTTTGTGAAAAGCACTTGTTGATTTTGCGAGAATTTTGTGATATACTTATTAAAAATAACACTTTAACAGGTGGTAAATATGGAACTTTTAAAAAGAAAAATAGATAATTTTCTTATACAATGGAAACAAGATACAGACAGATTGCCTTTAATAGTTAAAGGTGCAAGGCAAATCGGTAAAACAGAATCTATAAGAAACTTTGCAAATAAAAATTATAAAAAAGTAATAGAAATAAATTTTGTTATACAAAAACAATTTAAGGATATTTTTGATGATGGTTTTGAAGTTAATACAATAATAAAAAATATTTCTTTTAAGAATCCTAATTTAGAATTTATTCCTAACGAAACATTAATATTTTTTGATGAAATGCAGGAATGCATTAATTGTGCAACAAGTTTAAAATTTTTTAAACAAGACGGCAGGTTTGATGTTATATGTTCCGGCTCATTAATGGGAATAAATTATAACGAAATAGAATCTAACAGTGTAGGTTATAAACAAGATTATCAAATGTATTCTATGGACTTTGAAGAATTTTTATGGGCAAAAGGATATAAAAAATCTCAAATAGAAGATATGTTTGAAAAAATGATAAAGCTTGTTCCTTTATCAAAAATAGAATTGGATGTAATGTTTGAAAATTTTAATGAATATATGACAGTCGGCGGAATGCCTGCAATTGTTAATACTTTTGTGAAAAATAAAAATTATAGCGGTATTTTAAATTTGCAAAAACAAATACTTTTGGATTACGAAGAAGATATAACTAAATATGCGGGTGGACTTGATAAAGGTAAAATATTGAATGTATATAGAAAAATACCGGTATTTCTTGGTGAAGATAATAAAAAATTTAAAATATCTCAAATTTCAAAAGGTGCAAGGTCAAGAGAATATGTCGGTGTAGTTGATTGGCTTAGCAATGCAGGAATAATAAATATTTGTTACTGTATGCAACAATTAAATTTGCCGTTAAAGGGTAACTATAATCCCGATAATTTTAAAATATATTTTTCAGATACAAGCTTACTTATTGCTTCATTAGATGATGAAGCACAAGACGATTTACGACAAAATAAAAATTTTAATACTTATAAAGGTGCAATATACGAAAATATTATCGGTGATATGTTAGTTAAAGAAGGTTACTCATTGTATTTTTATAAAAATGAAAAAGGAACTATAGAAATGGATTTCTTAGTTAGAGATAAATCTTCTTTAATTCCTGTTGAAGTTAAAGCAATTGATGGCTCAACAAATTCTTTAAATAATCTTATAGAAAAAGAACAATATACAGATATAAAATATGGTATAAAATTAGGCAGAAAAAATATCGGCTTTAATAATAAATTTTATACATTTCCATATTTTTTAGCATTTTTATTAAAGAGATTTTTAAAAGAAAAATAAGTCGGTTCAAAATAAATTTGGTTTTTAACAGGCGAAATTATAAAAATATTACATAATAATAATCGTGGGGCATTCGAGAAATAAAAGATATGACAAAACAATGTATTAATAATGGTTTGTATAAAAAGTTTATTGGGTATTTTAAAAAATTAGATGATAGAATAATGCCGGTTACAGACAATAAATGAGAATATTTTTATCCACACTATTAACAATACTATTTTTTCAAACAAGCATTTTTGCTTTCTCTTTTTGTTTTTTACATTCATTGTACATTGTAAATTATTTTTTAATCGGTGGTTTCGGAACGATTCTTGTTATCGGATTTAGCGGTCTTGGTATTACTCCTGGTCTTTTTATCGGGTTTATCGGAAATCGCGGTAACACTCTGTTAGGTAACTTCTTTTCTATGTTTTCCAACTTTTTGTTTATGCTGTCCAATGTGTTAAAAAAGTTATCTGCCAAACTTATCTTTTCGCTTACAACGGAAACTTTATTATAAAATTCTTCGATTTTTGTTAACTGTTTTTCTATATCGAGCTTTTCCAATTCTTCAAATTTTTGCTGCATCTTTTCAAAGTTGGTAATATTCTTTTTTACACCTTGAATTGTAGTGTTTATGGAATCTACCGTTTTTCTTATATTTTCCAACGGTTCAACCGACTTTTTTGCAGTTTCAACTTTTTGTAATATAGCAACAATTTGTTCGTAATTGTTTTTCAACTCAACAGTTTTTTTGTTTAGTTCGTTAATGGTTTCTATAGTTAAATTAAGTTCTTCAAACCTGTTAAGAGCTTGAGAAATTTCCGCAGCATATTTTTTAAGTTCGTTTACTTTGTTTATAAAATCACTCATCGGTTAACTCCTTTACTATTTTTGTTGTTGAATTTTCTATTTTTGTGTATATGTTTTTTAGTTCATAAATTTTGTAGTTGAAATATTTGTCTATTTCCTGTTTTGCAAAATCATATTTATCGTAAAGTTGTTCGATGTTTAATTTTTTTGCAAACAAAACTTTTTCAAAATCTTCAAAATTGTTCTGATATAAACTCATAATAGAATATAGCTCAAAATTATAATCTTTTTCATAATATTTTTTTGCAAGGCCGTATTGTTTATAAGAAAACAATAAATCTGCTTTTTCGTTATAGTTCATGTTCGGTTCCAACAAAAATTTGTTGCAAATTTCTATCATGCTTTTTGTTTCATCAATATTATATTTTGTTACTTTTTCAAAATGTTCTTTTGCTTTTTCAAATTCTTCGTTGTTAAAAAAGTTCAATGCTTTCAAATAATATCTTTCGTCGGTCGCTTCATCCAAACTTAACGAAATTTCGTTTATGTTGTTTATGGTATCGATTAAAGTATATTTAATTTCGTATTTATTCATTTTCGAAACAATATCGTTTATCAGTTCAATATCGTTTTTTTCTTCCAATAAATAAATGTTGTGTTCTCCTCTTGTGATGGCAACATAAAACTGGTTAAAATAAAAGTCATAATTTCTGTCTTTTTTCCAATCATAATTATAAAAATTTTGGAATATTGAAAAATAGTCCGACAACACATTGTAAGTTATAATGTTGGGATATTCTCTGCCTTTAATTTCCGATACGGTAAAAATGTTTGCAAGGTGCGGAAACTCTTTTTTCAGCGACTCTTTTTTTTGTTCGTCGGAAACTATTATTGCAACATCAAGGTCTTTGTTCTCAAGTCCGTTAAAAAGTATTTTTTTGTTGCTGTCGCTGTATTTTATTATTCCGAACTTTCCCGCATTATTGTTTCTTGTAATTTCGGGCACTTTATCTTCGTGGTGCCTTGCAGGCAACTTTTCGTCTCTTATTTCGTTAACCAAATTTATAAGTTTTGTTATGTCGGTGGAATTTCTGAAATTTTCGTTTAATCTTGTTTTAAATGCTTTTACCGCGTTATCGTTAAACAATTTTTCAAGTCGACCGATTTTAAAAAATGTCGGGTTTATTACCTGGTTCGGATCACCTGTAAAAATAAGACCTTTCTTGTCGGACAATAAGAAAAGCATGTAAATTTGAACTTCGGTTAAATCTTGAATTTCGTCAACTATAATGTAATCGTATTTTATGTTTTTTGTTTCTATGGTAGTGCAAAGATCGAATGCAATATCGTTCATATCGAACATGTTTCTGTTTTGCAACCATTTATTATATTCCAATGTAAGGTTATACAATGTTTCTCTGTCTTCTTTGTTGAATGCTTTATAATCGTCCGGAATTTTTTCGTCACTGTTAATATAAGAATTTCTGTCTATGATATTATTTATTAATCCGTTTTGTTTTTTTAGTTTTCTGTCCCAATTAACATACATAGAACCTTTCAATATTCCGCAAATTTCACTGTAAATTAAATTTTTATTTTCTCTTATAAACTTTTGATATTTTTTGTTTCTTGTATCCAAAAATTCTTTTTCAAAACGGGCGGCACTTTGAATAATGTTTGTATCTAAAATTTTTTTGTTTTCGTATTTATTTTCAAGCAATAAACAAAGATCTTTAAAAATTTTTATGTCCACGGATGAATCGTTAACCTTTTCTTCGACAAAATTTCTTAATCCTTCGGAATATGTAACATAAAGAATCTTTTTTTCGTTGTTATACTTTTTTTGTAACTCTTTTATTACCTGAATGGAAATAACCGTTTTACCGCTACCCGCAATTCCGGAAAGAATGCTTGGAAGTTTCAGCTGCATATCTTTACTGTGCAACGAAAAATTTTGTTTTATTGTTAACACTTCTTGGCTGTTCAAATCTTTAAAAGTTGTTTGAGTATCTTCAACGATTGTATCAACTTGTTTGTCGTTTGTATCAATAAAATCTTGTTGAATATAGTTATTCTTATCGAGAAAAAAAGCTTTATCTTGCTGTTGGTCATGCTTTGCTATAAAAAACAAAAGCAGTGTATTATAAATGTCTTGATCGGAATAATATTGGTTAAAACAGTAATCGTTTTGTAAAGGATAATCTGAAAGCATCATACAAATAATTCTGTCACTGCCCAAATCTATCGCACCGACTTTATTTGTTCCTTTAAACTTTTTGAATCCGAAACTGTTGAAATCGTAAAGCTCGTTAACCGAAACCTGTTGAAGTTTTTGTATTAACGAGTTAAATCTGTCGATATCGTTATACTTTTTTAATTGCTTTTCCAGTTTGGTTGTAATAAATATGTTCATTGTATTACCTAAACATTTATAATTAAACATTATATTAAATATTATCGGTTTTTTTAATAATTTGATATACTTATAAAAAATATTTTAATTAAGAAGGGAAAAATGAAAAAGTATTATATTACAACACCGATTTATTATGTTAACGACAGACCTCATATAGGTCATGCTTATACTACAATAGCCGCAGATATCGCTGCCCGTTGGAAAAGACTTCAAAATAACGAAGTTTATTTTTTAACCGGAACGGATGAACACGGTGCAAAAATTTGTCAGTCCGCACAAGCTAAAGGAGTTACACCGAAACAACTTTGTGATGAAATGAGCGGATACTTTCAAGAAGCTTGGAAACTTTTAAATATTTCTAATGACGGGTTTATAAGAACTACAGATAAAGTTCATGAAGAAACAGTTCAAATGATAATGCAAAAACTTTACGATAAAGGTCTTATATACAAAAAACAATATGAAGGGTTATATTGTGTAGGTTGCGAAAAGTTTATTGCGGAAAAAGATTTGGACGAAAACGGTTGTTGTCCGGACCACAAGAAAAAACCCGTGGTTCAATCCGAAGAAAATTATTTTTTCAAACTTTCACAATTTAACGAACAGCTTATAGACATGATAGAAAATCCGGCAAACCCTAACCATATAGATGTTTTACCTGAACAAAGAAGAAACGAAATATTGGGAAAATTAAGATTGGGCCTTGAAGATATAAGTATTTCGAGAGCCGCTCTTGATTGGGGTATTCCGTTACCTTTTGATAACAGTCAAACGGTATATGTTTGGGTGGATGCTTTAATCAATTATGTTTCTGCTATCGGATACAAAGATAACAAAAAAATGTTTTCTAAATACTGGCCTGCGGATATACATTTAATGGCAAAAGATATTTTGTGGTTTCACAGTGTAATTTGGCCTGCACTTTTAATGGGTGCGGATATTCCGGTACACAAAAGAGTTTATGCTCACGGATTTTTTACAATTAACGGAGACAAAATGTCTAAAACATTGGGAAATGTTATTACACCTGCTCAACTTGTAGAAAAGTTCGGTGTGGATCCCGCAAGATATTTGGCGGTATCTTTGATACCGTTCGGTCCCGACGGCGACATTTCCATGGAAGCGCTTACAAAAAAATATAATGTTGATTTGGCAAACAATTTGGGTAACCTTGTTTCAAGAACAAACAAAATGGCGGAAAAATATTTTGAAGGTAAAGTTCCTAAAACCGATATTGAAGATAACTTAACAAAAGAAGTAGCAAAAATTTTAAATAACGGTTACGGACTGTCAATAGAAAATATGCAGTTCCATAAAGCATCGGAAACTTTACAGCAGGCAATAACATTAATTAACCAGCAAATAGAACAGGATGCTCCTTGGAAACTTGCAAAAACAGATACTAAAAAACTTGCGGATTGCATGTATTGCTATTTTCAGGCAACAGACTTAATAGCATTACATTTAATACCTTTTATGCCTACACTTTCCGAAAAAATTTGGCAATTAAACGGCGGAAACGGTAACATTATCGATGTTGCAAAAAAGTATTTTGAAGATAAACAGTTACCTAAAGAAGGTTTTTCACCGAGCGATACAAAACTCGGAAAATTCGAAATTCTGTTCCCGAGAATACAAAACGGCAATGTATAATTGATAATTTACAAAGTACAATTGTCGGTAAAAATTGCAAAACAATTTTTGTTAAATTATTAGTTTTTTGCATCGCAAAAACACATTAATTACAAATTGTAAATTATAAATTGTTTTCGTTGACATTGTCGTCTAAAAAATATAAAATATTTGCATAATTATTTTGAAACTTAAGCCGAAAATTTTCGGCTTAAAATAAAAATAAAAGGAGAGGAAAGAAAAAATGAAAAAAAGTTTGTTGGCTTTAGTGTTAGCAGTAGCATTGGCAGTACCTGCAATGGCGGAAAATATGTGGGTAGGCGGAAGTTTTAGCTATAGTTCCGATAATCAAGAGTGGAATGGTCGAAACCAGTCAGCAACATCTTGGTCTATCGAGCCTGAGTTTGGTTACAGCTTAAATGAAAAGTGGGACATAGGATTGGACTTAGCTTATTCTTCTTCGGCCAACACAGATACTGTTTATGGCTTTAATCCTTATATTGGTCCTGCATTTGATGTTAAAACAATGGATATAGCACCCTTTGCAAGATACCACATAGCACAAATAGCCGGTGTTGATGTTATGTTAAAAGGCTCGTTATTTTACTTAAAATCAGATGTTGAGCTTAGAGGTGTTGATCATACTTTTGCAGTTAATGGTTACGGAATCAGTGTTGCTCCTATAATTTCTTACAGCATAAACGAAACATGGTCTATCGGTGCAGAACTTAATTTTGCAGAACTTTCATTTATGCATGCAGAAACTGATGATGATTGGGAAGATATTAAAACAGAACAATTCGGTTTTAACTTAAACGATGGTTCGTTAATAAGTGTAGGTTTCTCATACCACTTCTAAAAACTGCTTTGCAGTTTTTGAGGTATAGAAGTATGGAAGTATAGAGGTATAGAAATAACAAATATATAAAAAAGGGCAGAAGATTTTTCTTCTGCTCTTTTTTTATGCCCGCCATTGCGAGACAATTTGTTGCCGTGGCAATCCATAGTCCTTTGTCATCCCGCACTCGATCCGGAATCTATGGAAATAGATTTTTTAAAATTTCTCATTTACAAGCAAAAAAGCCATTCGTTTGAAATTTTTAAAGCCGTGCTCCAACTTGATTTTTCCTAACAACATAATGTAACGGAAAAATCTTCAATCATGTTCGCACTAAAAAGCTTTTTAAATTTATAGTTTTTTACTTTAAAAATTTCTGCACTCATAGACGGCTTTAATCATGCTTGTAAACGAAAATTTTAAAAGTGTTATTCCGAAATTACTAATTACTAATTTCTAATTACTAATTGTTATTCAAAATGCTATAATAACTCAACTGTTGTAAACTATAAGCTTTAAGCTATAAGCTAAAATTTTGGAGTAAAAGATGTTAATAGATTCTCATGCACACACTACCGATGCACATTTCGATACCGACAGGCAAGAAGTGTTAAACAGAGCATTTAACAGCGGATTAAAATATATTTTGGAAGTAGGTTGCGAACCCACGTTATGGGACAAAGTTGCAGAACTTTCAAAACAGGAAAAAATTTATTCTATGTTCGGACTTCATCCTCAAGATGCAGACAAATTTAACGAAGAGTTATTTAATAAATTAAAATCTTTGTTAAGTGACAAAAAATGTGTTGCTGTCGGTGAAATCGGTCTTGATTATCACTACGAAGGTTACGATAAACAGTTACAAAAAGAACTTTTTGTTAAACAAATAAACTTGGCACTTGAAATAAATAAACCTATATGTGTACATTGCAGAGATGCTTACGATGATATGGTGGAAATATTTAAAACATTTAAACAGTTGCCTAAGGGTGTAATACATTGTTTTTCGGGCAGTTACGAACAGGCAAAAGTTGTTGTTGATATGGGCTTTTTAATCGGTATAGACGGACCGTGCACTTATCCGAAAAGCAATAAACTAAAAAGAGTTATAGAAAATGTTCCGTTAGACAAAATTTTGGTTGAAACCGATTGCCCGTATCTTGCACCGCAATTGTACAGGGGAACAAGAAACGAACCTTCTTATGTAGTTGAAGTTGCAAAAAAAATAGCGGAAGTAAAATGTGTTCCGTTTGAAGATGTTTGTAATATAACGACAAACAACACAATAAAGTTGTATAATTTAGAAAATAGTTGAAAGGGTGAAGGGGTTAAAGGTTGAAAGGTTTGTTGTAAAAATCGCGGAGCGATTTTTAAGGAGTTTTATATGGCACAGTATTCTTATGTATATGCAAACAATTTGTATCTTAATATAACCAACCGTTGTATGATGGCTTGTCCTTACTGCATAAAACACAAATGGGCAGGAAAATTCAGGGGAAATTCTTTAAGATTGGATAAAGAACCTACTGTTGAACAGGTTATAGAATCTATAGGCGACCCAACAAAATATGGGGAAATAATATTTTGCGGTTACGGAGACGCTTTAATAAGGTTACCGGAAGTTATAGAAATATCTAAATGGTTAAAAAGTAAAAATGTAACCGTAAGAATAAACACTGCCGGTCTTTCCAACAGATATTACGGTAAAAACATATTACCGCAACTTAAAGGTTTAATAGATGTCATTTCAATAAGTCTTAACGGTTCAAACCCGCAGGAACATAACAAAATAAATAATCCTATGTTTAAAGAAGAATCGTTTAACGAAATTTTAAAGTTTGCGCAAGCCGCAAAAGAATATATTCCCACCGTAGTTGTTACGGCGGTGGAACTTCCCGGACTTGATGTATCGAAAGTTAAAGAAGTAGTAAAACCGTTAGGGGTACACTTTAGAGTAAGACCGTATTTAGACGAGTATGAAGAATATTGAGATAAAAAAGTTTGTCAGACTTTTATATATTCCGATAATAATTTTATTAATAACTTTTATATTAAATACAAATTCTATACTGTCTAAAAAAAGTTGTATTATGGTTGACGGTAAAATCATACTGATACAGTACGACAAAAATAAAATATTAAAAGATATTTTAAAAGATAACAATATATCGTTGAACGAAAATGATATTGTATATTACGACTTAAATAAACCGATTAAACCAAACGCACAAATAAAAATTGTTAGAGTAGATAAGGTAAAATCAAAAGTGGCAAGTAAATCCGATTTCAGACCTACATGGCACAAAATATACAATTCGAACTTAAGAAAAGTTGAGTTGCAAAAAGGTATAGTAAAATATACCGATTCGGACATAACACAAGTTTTTCACGACTCGAAATTGGAAAGTATTGTATACGATAAACAGTTATCATATTCAATAAGTTTTTACAGATTGTTGTTGTTAGACAAAAATAATAACGTAGAAAAAATATACGATTTATCCAAAGCCAAAAGGATGAAAATGGTGGCAACGGCATATTATCCGGGAGATCCTTTAGCCTGGAAAGACGGAACAATAACTTTTTTGGGACAAAAAATGCAACGAGGTATTGTTGCGGTTGACCCGAAAGTTATACCGTTAAGAACAAGACTGTATATTTCCGGTTACGGTTACGGATATGCAGGTGATACGGGTTCTGCGATAAAAGGTGACAGAATAGATTTGGGCGTAAATAATGCCGAAGAAGAAAAGTCGTGGATGTTTAGAGAAGTTACGGTATATATTCTTGAAAAATCCAATACTTGGTAAGGTGAAAAAATGATAAAAGATATGATATTGTTCGGTAAAATTTTGTATGAACAAGGGTTAAATCATTCTCATTCAGGTAACATAAGTATAAGAGACGGTAACGAAATATTAATAAAAAGACACGGTGCAATGTTGGGCTATCTTACAAAAAAAGATATTGTCAGAATAAATTTGAATAACGACAAAAAAGATAAACTTGCATCGCTCGAAGCTAAAGTTCACAGAGCAATATATTTGAAAAATTCCGAAATTAAAGCTGTCGCTCACGGCCACACAATATATGCTACGGTGTTATCGTTACATAATAAAGTTATAAAACCTATAGACAGCGAAGGTCGGCTTTATTTACCGCAAATTCCCGTACTTGATTGTAAAGAAACTATAGGTTCTAATGAAGTGGCAAAAAAGATTCCAGAACTTATATCAAAATACAAATGTGCAATAATAAAAGGGCACGGTGCATTTGCCGCAGGTAAAAATTTGGAACAGGCAAGCATGTATCTTTCCGTAATAGAAAATGCATCGAAAATTTTGTATTTGAGTAAAGTATATAAACAATTCAGCCGATAAAATTAACATTATGAAAACAATGTAAAATTTTATATAATGCATATTGAAAATATTTGGTAAAGTGCGATTAAAATGCAGATAACATTAAAACCCGTAAAATCTTCGACAAAAGTATTTAAATATTTAGAAAAAAAAGGCTTGATTTCCGTACTGAAACCTACGGATAAAGCTCTTAAAACAAGAACAAAAACAGGAACGGTTGATATATTATATACATCAAATAAAAAGTTCGGTTCGCACAGATTGATGTGTATAGGTAAAAGAACAAAAAAAGTTCAACTGTGTTACCATTTTGATAACGAAGATTTTATATTTATAAATCCGGGAAATATTGATTATCAGAAACTTTACTTGGTGTTTGCTTTAGACAAAATAGATGTTTTCAGTAAAAAATTGTCCAAAAATTTGTTAAGCAGTAAAGATTTTGTTGCCGTTGAAATTGTTTATAATGATCCGAATTTAAGTTTTTTTACAATGTTGAAAAAGACAGTTCATTGTGAAGTTGTAAAGGATGAAGATAAGCAACATCCGGTATTTTTTGTTACCGAATCTTCTGATTTAAAAAATAACAAAATTAAACATAAAGATTTAACTATAACTGTGGGAGATTAAAATGCAGGAAATGTTAGTTAATTTATTAGTGCCTATAATAACGGGTATTGTGTATTTCGTTATGGCAATTGAAGTTATAAGAGTAAGCAAAATAAGAAAATTTATGTTCGGTGAAATAGGATACCAAAAATTGTTTGCCGCATTTGTAATGTTCGGTATATATTTTATTACAAGACCGTTACAAAATATTATAGGTCCGCACCCTTGGCCGATGATTATAAATTCTGCAAGACAATTCTTTATTATGGGAATAATCGCACCTTCGATTTTTGTAGGAATTTTGCATTGGGTTCCGGGAAAAAGCGGCGCACCGAAATCTTCTGTTGTTGCAGCTTACGGAATAGGAATTTTGATGGGTATAATGTTTGCTCTTATAAATTCAATTGCAGTTGACGGTTCAAAAATTATTGCAACCGTCGGAAATATCCATTTGTACGATGCAACATGGTTTTCCGGTGATTCCAAAATACAGTTGATAATGGTTCACCTTATTTGTCAGTTGGTTTCACCTGTAGGTCTTATTCTTCTTGCCGCCGCATTTGTAAGGCACAGAAGACACAACTACATGTTAGGCCACATTTACACTAAAATGAAAACGAAATGGAGATACCTTGAAACAGGTCTTATAATATTACCCGGATCGTTTTTGTTATCTGGCTTTTTTGCAATGTTCGGAAGATATTATACTTATTTGTGGTGTATATATTTTGTCGGAGCAATTATAGCGGGTTTTTTTGTATTGTACAGCATAAAGTTGGCACCGAGAGAAAAACCTGCCGACCTTACATAAATAAAATCATAAAGTGATTTTATTTATGTTGAATAGGTGAAAGGGTTAAAGGGTGAAAGGCTTGTTGTAAAAATTAGATTTTTGCAAAGCAAAAATACATTAAACTATTCACCCATTCACCGGAGCGAAGCTCGTTCAACCTTTCAACTAAAAATTATAAAATAATTTTTATAAATTGGAGTATAGCATGTCATATTTAGTTTTAGCAAGAAAATTCAGGCCTACGACTTTTGATGAAGTTATCGGTCAGGACCATATATCACAAACTTTAAAAAATGCA
>OCVV011263390.1_pt1 | contig 22382 bp, 19 predicted proteins | sample 1539721 | NCBI WGS metagenome assembly OCVV01 (sample SAMN02144230, study PRJEB22623) | gut metagenome | biome: sheep rumen | host: Ovis aries | place: New Zealand
CACCGTATCGCCTATCGAGAAAATACCCGGGTCGAACACACCGATGATGTCGCCTGCATAGGCCTCATCTATGATCTCACGCTCCTGAGCCATTATCTGTTGAGGCTGAGAAAGGCGCATTTTCTTTCCACTCTGAACATGGAGCACTTCCATTTCCTTGTCAAACTTGCCCGAGCATACTCTCATAAAGGTGAGCCTGTCTCTGTGAGCCTTGTTCATGTTTGCCTGTATCTTGAACACAAAGGCTGAGAACTCGGGGTCAAAGGGGTCGATAATGCCCTTTGAGGAGTTCCTTGCCATCGGTGAGGTAGTCATCTGCAAAAAGCTTTCAAGGAAGGGCTCAACTCCGAAGTTTGTAAGCGCCGAACCGAAGAACACGGGGGTCAGCTCTCCCTGTCTTACCTTTTCGAGGTCAAACTCGTAGCTTGCGCCGTCAAGGAGCTCAATGTCCTCGGAGAGCGTTTCATGGAGCTGTTCGCCTATCATGCTGTCAAGCTCAGGGCTTGTTAGGTCAACCTCCTGCATGGCTATCTTGTTCTTTCCGAATGCCATTTCCGAATCGGGGATAAAGGAGATTATGCTCCCCTTGTCACGCACATACACTCCCTTGAATTCCTTTCCCGAGCCTATAGGCCAGTTCACGGGGTAGGTCTGTATGCCGAGCTCAGACTCTATCTGCTCCATAAGGTCAAACGGATTTCTTGAATCTCTGTCCATTTTGTTTATGAAGGTAAATATCGGTATATGTCTCATAACGCAGACCTTGAAAAGCTTTCTGGTCTGGTTCTCAACACCCTTTGAAGCATCTATCACCATTACAGCGGAGTCTGCCGCCATAAGTGTGCGGTAGGTGTCCTCGGAGAAATCCTGATGTCCCGGGGTGTCAAGGATATTTATGCAGAAGCCCTCATACTGGAACTGCATTACCGACGAAGTAACAGAGATACCTCTCTGCTTTTCTATTTCCATCCAGTCAGAGGTTGCGTGCCTTGCGGTCTTTTTGCCCTTTACAGCACCCGCCTGAGCGATAGCACCGCCGTAAAGCAGAAACTTCTCGGTAAGGGTAGTTTTACCAGCGTCAGGGTGGGAGATTATCGCAAAGGTGCGTCGTCTTTTTATCTCATCTTCAAGCTTTGCCATTTTAGTCCTCCTGTGTTTATTTTTCAGTAGCCTTATAAGTATATCATATCCGAGCCCGTATTTCAAGCGGAAAACCAAACAAAAAACTGTTCTCTAAGGACGCTCTTTCAGTGATTTAGCTTGATTGCGGCATTTTATACTTCTTTTGTATACTTGACAATATCGGGACAAAATATTATAATAGAGACAGCTAACTACAAAAGGGCGGTGAGATAATGAAGCAGAAATTTGATGTCAGCGGAATGTCCTGTGCGGCTTGTCAGGCGCACGTTGAGAAAGCAGTTTCAAAGGTCGAGGGCGTGTCGGACGTCAGCGTAAGCCTGCTCACTAACAGCATGAATGTCGAGTTCGACCCCGAAAAATGTGCTCCCGAGAGCATAATCTCGGCGGTATCCCACGCAGGCTACGGCGCATCACCTGCCTCGGCTGACAAAAAGCAGACAGCCGACATCACCGACAAAACAGCAGAGAACGCCAAGCTTATGAAAAAGCGGCTGTGGTGGTCTGTGGGCTTTTTAGTGCCGCTTTTTTATCTTTGTATGGGTCACATGATAGGTCTGCCTATGCCTGCGATCTTCACAGGGCACAAGAATATGATGATCTTTGCACTTACACAGCTTGTGTTGGCTTTTGTGGTCTCGGCGATTAACTTTCACTATTTCAGGAACGGCTTCAAGGCGCTTTTCCACCGTGCTCCGAATATGGACAGCCTTATCGCTCTGGGGGCTTCGGCTTCGTTTATATACAGCCTTTACGGCACTTATATGATAGCCTACTATATGGGCAGGGGAGATATGACTTCCGCCCACAATAATATGATGAACCTGTATTTTGAGTCCTGCGCAATGATACTGACGCTTATTGATGTGGGCAAGTACCTTGAAGCAAGGTCGAAGGGAAAAACTGCCGATGCGGTTAAAAAGCTTGTAAGCCTGGCTCCGAAAACGGCGATAGTTCTCCGTGATGGTAAGGAGCAGGAAGTTCCTGCCGAGGAGGTCGCAGTCGGGGATATTTTCGTTCTGCGCTCGGGAGCGAGTGTGCCCTGTGACGGCGAGGTTATTGAGGGCGCCTGCACGGCTGATGAGTCAGCCCTCACGGGCGAGAGCCTGCCCTCAGAAAAGGCGGTAGGGAGCAAGCTTATGAGTGCTTCGGTCATATCAAGCGGCTATGCGAAATGCCGCTGTGAGCGTACTGCCGATAATTCCACACTGGCCGAGATGATACGCCTTGTTGAGGACGCTTCCGCAACAAAAGCACCTGTCGCAAGGCTGGCAGATAAGATAAGCGGAGTGTTCGTGCCTGTAGTCATAGGTATCGCAGTTATCTCTTTGATAGTGTGGCTTCTGGCAGGGAAGAGCTTTGCGTTTTCGCTCGGAATGGCTATCGCTGTACTGGTTATTTCCTGCCCCTGCGCACTGGGGCTTGCAACACCTACGGCAATCACGGTCGGGACGGGAAAGGCGGCATCACTGGGCATTCTTATCAAGTCTGCGGAGGCTCTTGAAACTGCACACAGGGCAGACACGGCAGTCCTTGACAAGACGGGCACCTGCACGGAGGGCAGACCCGAGCTTGTAAAGCTTACCGCCTACGGAATGGAGGAAAGTGAGCTTATAAGGCTGGCCGCCTCTGCGGAGAAGCTGTCCTCGCACCCATTGGCAAGGGCGGTGGTCAGCTTTGCCGAGAACAGCGGAGAGAGACTTTATGAAGCTTCGGACTATGCCGAACATCAGGGCGGAGGAATTACTGCCAAGGTAAACGGACACGATATAGTTATCGGAAATGCGGCTCTTATGTCGCAGTCGGGGGCTGATATTTCACCTGCGAAGCCGGACGCTGAAAGCTTTGCGAACGAGGGCGGTATAACGCTTTATGCTGCGGCAGACGGAAAGCTCTCGGGATTGCTTTGCATAGCTGACAAAATAAAGAAAGGCTCGGCAGCAGCGGTCGCAGAGCTTGAAAAAATGGGTATAAAGACCGTTATGCTCACAGGCGACAACGAGAGGACTGCAAAGGCAGTCGGCAAAGAGCTCGGTGTCAGCGAGGTAAGGGCGGGGCTTCTGCCCTCGGATAAGGCGAGGATAATAGGGGAGCTCAAAGAGAATGGCGCCTGCACGGTAATGGTAGGCGACGGCATAAACGATGCGCCTGCACTTAGCTCCGCCGATGTGGGAATAGCCCTCGGAGCAGGCAGAGATATCGCAGTTGAGGCGGCTGACATTGTTCTTATGAAAAACGATCTTGGAGATGCGGTCACGGCTATAAAGCTGTCAAAGGCAGTGATGAGAAACATAAGGCAGAATCTATTCTGGGCGCTGATCTATAATTCGCTTGGTATACCGCTTGCGGCAGGAGTTTTCTATACTGTTCTGGGCTGGCGGCTTGACCCGATGTTCGGTGCGGCGGCAATGAGCCTGAGCTCCTTCTGCGTGGTGACAAATGCCCTGAGACTTAACCTTTTCAAGGCTGACCGACCCTCCGACCCGAATGAGGTCACTCTGAAAATCAAGGGCATGATGTGCGACCACTGCACAGCTGCGGTCGAGAAGGCTCTTACGGGGGTTTCAGGTGTGACATACGCTAAAGCTTCCTATCAGGAGAACAGAGCAATTGTCGGCACCGACGGCACAGCCGACCTTGAAGCCATGAAATCCGCAATCCGCAAAGCAGGATACCGTGTTAGGTAATAGGGAACAGGGAACAGGTGATAGATAATAGGTAATAGGGAATAGGGAATAGGGAATAGGTATGGTGTCAGCTTCGCTGACGGATGCCCATTCGGGCACGCAGATAGTGCAGACTTTTCCATTTGATGTTCTGAAAAAAGCAGATAAAGTAAAAGGCTCCGATTTTTTTCGGAGCCTTAATTATTACCTATAACCTATCACCTAGGGGTATGGGGCGCAGCCCCATTTTAAATCATCGCCGCAGGCGATACCTCACCTATTCCCTGTTCCCTATTACCTATTACCTAAAATTGCCTATTCGATGTAGAGCCCGTAGTAGATGCAGGCCTTTTTGATAAAATCCTCGCTTACGCCGAAGCACTCGGAAAGGAGATATAGGTTGTCGTTGCCGTTTTTAGTGATCTCCCGTACAAGCTGATCTTTGGGAATAAGCTTTTCTATTGCCCATTTGTCGGCTCTGTATTCGTGCTGAGATACAAGGTCGAGAGGTGCGCTCTCGTTGTAGAAAGCCCCCTTGACACAGTGCCCGACCTCGTGAGCAGTGTGCTCCTTCAGAAGCCTTTCGGGCAGGGCGCTGCTGACAGCTATAAAGCAGTTTCCGCCGTACATTATCGAGAACGAGCTGCACGCCTTGCAGTCTATTGTGTCGATGCGTATGCCCTCTTCCTCGCAGACCTGCCATATTTCTCTTATATCTGTCATTTATCACCCTTCTTTCTGTTGTCCTCACGCATTTTTACCATTCTTGCATACTGCCTTACTTCTTCGAGCATTTCCTCGGTAACGCCCTCGGCACCGCCCCAGAGTGCAAATTTCAGCTCCTCATCAAGGTCACGTTCACCGCCCTCGGTGAGATACTTCACGCTCACTCCGAACCTGTCGGCAATCTTTGCCGTGTACTTTGCGGACAGCGTTTCCGTTCTGCCCTTGTTAAGCTCGGACAGACAGCTTCTTGTGATAGAAAGCTCTCTGCAAAGCTGAGTTACCGTAATGCTGTTTTCTTTGCAAAGCTCTTCAATTCTGTCATACATCTCGCTCATAAAATGACCCCCTGAGAAAAAATTTAGGATAGCTCTTGACAATTACAGAAATCTGTATTATAATATCTATAGAGATTACAGAAAGCTGTAAATATTCCTGCGTTAAACACAGTATACTACAATTTTCCGAAATTGTCAAGCGGATTTTTACAGAATTTTGATTTTTTGAAAGACGGCAGCTTCCTGCCCTGACATTATAATAACACAGGGAAAGTACAAATGTCTGTACAAAAGAAAAGGAGAGTGAAAAAATGAACGAGGCTGAGAGATACATGATAAAAATGCTCACGGGAAAGGACTTCGGGAAGGCTATAGAAGCCCTTTCAATTGCGGAGGCTGACGGGCGCAGATATAACAGGAGTGCAGTCTCAGTGTCGGGCGGCGGCAGTGCGACAAGGCTTCTCGGGCGGTACAGAAGCATGGTGCTTCGCAAAAAGCGGCTTGACCTGAAGCTCAGAGAAAGGCTTGCTTTTCTGGCTGAGGCTAAGAAAAGGGGAGTTGAGCCCTCGTGGCTGTCGGTTCACAGAGAGAAAAACAGCATTCTTGATATGCTGAGGGAGACTGTGCTGCTTGGCAAAAGGATAGAAAAGTGTGAGCAAATGGTGCAGGAGCTTCCGATGGAAATACAGGGGGCGGTAAGGCTGCGCTATCTGGATATGTCGGAGCGTTCTATGCCCGACTGGAGAAAAACTGCCGGAATTTCGGGCTTTTCGGGCAGCGGAGAAGAGCTTCGGGCAAGGGTCACGAGGGCGCTGTCGGAGTCGGTTTCCGACGATAGTTAATAAAGTATTAAGCCTGAGCAGAAAATTGAAAGAGTGTTCATAATTGTTTATTGAAATAATTATGTGCAGGTGATAAAATTATAAATGTAGAACTATGGGCGGATAGGGGTAGTCCGCCTTTTATTACATTATAAAGGAGAATTCTGCTGATGGCAAGGAAAAACCTTAATATGAACCCTGGCGACGCTTTCATCATGAGCGTGGAGAAGGCGAAGCGCAAAAAGAAAATAATGCTGATCACTATGGCATCGGTGCTTGGCGCGCTGATAATAGTTTGTGTGCTGATCGGTATTAAAGTCAGCCGTGATAACAGGATAGCTATGGCAAAGTCGGTTATCTCGAAGCTTGATATAAGTACTACGTTCAAGGAGACTGAGTTCTATGACGCAGAGGACTGGGACGGAGACGGTGTTAATAATGCTGAGGAAATCAAGCAGACGCTGAATGTTCAGGGAGAGGACACTGACGGCGACGGCATGATAGACGGTGACGAAATAAAAGTCGGAACCAATCCCACAAAGCCCGATACTGACGGCGACGGTCTGTATGACGGCTATGAGCTTATGGCAGGGCTTGATCCGAGAACTGCTATGACTGACGGAAAAACAAAGGACAGCGAAAGAGTTGTTTCTATCGAGCGTTCGATAGGCGAGTGTACTCTGACTGTTGAGGGCGATGCTAACGTTGCGAGCGTTACTATGTCTCAGCTTGATCTGTTCGGTATCTCCGCTAATACGAGTATTGTGTCCACTGCTTATGATGCTTACAGCGACCATAAGTTCAGCAAGGCGAATATAAGCTTCAAGATCGACAAGGATAAGCTTGACCGTGCAGGCTATTCGCTTGACGGGCTGACAGTGCTGAGGTTTGACTCGGAGAAAACTACTTATACAAAGGTCGATTCGGTAATTGATAAGGCGGCAGGAACTGTTTCAGCCGATATTGCGATACTCGGCACTTACGTTGTAGGTGTTGAGGAGACAGCTAACGAGAAGCCTACCACAAGGGTAAACTTCCTTATAGACAACTCGGGCTCGATGTATCCTGTTGAGCTTTGCCCGACCTCGCCCGAGAATGACCTTGAGTTCAAGAGAATTGACTTTACCAAAAACCTTATAAACAAGTTTGACAATGACTATCTTGTAGGTATCAGCAAGTTTACGGGAAGCTACAGCAGAATGGCTGATTTCACTACCGACAGAGAGCAGCTTTACGATACGCTTGAGGGTATAAGAGAGCTTGATGAGTTCTTCGATGGAACTCACAGCCAGACTGCTCTTATGAACTGCATTGATGAGTTTGATAACTCCGACGGCGGAAAGTACAGAAATATTATCGTTATGCTCACAGACGGACAGTCCGATGAGAGCAACCCTGTCTCTATTGAAACTATCGCTGAGGCGGCAAGAGAGAAGAATATCATAGTGCTGACAATAGGTCTCGGCCGTGATATAGACAGAGCATGGCTTCAGGAAATGGCTTCGCAGACTGACGGTAAGTATTACAATGCTTCCGATGCGAACGCTCTTGATGATGTTTACAAGCAGATAGTTACCACTCTCAATTATGATATAGTTGAATTCAAGAACAATGATGATTCAATAAAGGGCTATTCTCTTTATAATACCGGCTTTGACCCCAAGACCAACGGCTTCTCGTTCAAGAATTTCAGAACGACCACTACTGCAAGCGTTGACTTCGGTATGGCAGTGCTTGCAAGAGACTGGTATGTCGGAAATGTTCAGCTCTCGCTCGGTGATATCGAACCTGCCGATAAGAGCGACATCAAGGTTAAGGCGGCAGGCTATGACCTCGGCGGAACAAAGATCGCTGAGTCCTATGAGAACAGGATACAGCTTCACAGCCTTGACTGCAAGCTGTTTTCAGATAAGTATGCTGATGTAGAGCAGTACCTTGACTTTACCTCGGGCGGAGATACCCTTATGGTCAAGGAGGATTACCAGTTCGACTGCAAGAACAAGGGCTGGGTACCTGTAAAGACTGAGATCGAGGGCGCAAACCTTACATGGAAAGATGTTCAGCTTCTCTCGCTTGATATTGCAAACGGCTCGAAGAAGATAGACTCGGGCTATTCAAAAAACGATGCTGAGTTCGCAAAGTGCCTGTACAGGCTCAATGCTATGCAGTGGGACGACAGTGCAGATGAGTTTAACCTCAACGAGGGCGAGGATAAGTTCGACCTGATAGTTGAGCAGCTCAGCCTTGGAATTCCCGTGGTTACAACGATAGACGATACCCATACGGTAAATGTGATCGGCCTTGTGCAGGATTCCGAGTGCCACAGAAAGTATATGCTTCAGGTTTATGATAATAACTATCCGGGCGAGACCAAGGAGCTCTACCTTGAAAAGCTCCCGAAGGCTATCCTTTCGGTGTCCGAAGACGGAACTCCGACACTTGAGGGCACAGGCTCTGAGTACATTGCTACTTATGAGGGCAAGCAGGTTGGCGTGTCATTCTCGCTGGTTCAGGAGCATTAATAATTCATAAACCCTCGCTGTTGCGAGGGTTTCTGCTTTGCAGGTCAAGTAAACGTTTTCTGTTACTAATCACCAAAAGAATGGAGATAAAATCGGCAGAATTTACAACATTTTTTTTTGAAAAACTTGTGATAAACACTTGATTTTTTGTGATAATTCTGTTATAATTACTCTTAGAATTGAATACCCAATTCAAGGTACAATCTATTGATATTAAAATTTGGAGGGAAAAACTATGAAATTTTCTAAAGTAATGGCTTCGGCAGCAGCTCTCACAATGGTTGCTTCTATGGCTATCCCGGTAAGTGCAGCTACTTCTGAGGCTTATATGTACACAGTACAGAAGTCATGGACAGGTAAGGCTCCTGCTGACCAGGAGGAGACACCTATCAAGTTTATGTTTGAGGACGACGGCGTTACTCCTAAGGTTAAGAAGGGCGCTACAGATCTTAACAAGTGGGACTGCGGTGAAGTAAAGTTCAACGGTCAGTGGGCACAGATTCTTCTGACAGATGCTGATCTTTCCGCTATCACAATTGACTTCACTATCGAGATGGACGATGCTACAAAGGTTGAGTGGCACGCTGACGATCCTGATGCAGCTGCTGAGGAGAATGTATATCAGGTATTCAATGTATTCGCAAATGATGCACAGAGCATTAATACCTGCACACACGCAGAGATCAATGATGGTCTTGGCGAGCACGAGGAGTCTGAGTTTGTAAACACAGGTGCTCACACATTCACATACACCTACACAGGTGCTGACATTCAGGCAGCAGTTGATGCAGGCGGAGCTGAGTTCGGTCAGAACGAGGACGGAACATCTACACTGGGCTTCAACATTCAGGTTGGTCACTTTACAAATGCTAAGGTAACAGCAACTGTAAAGAGCTCCACAGGCAACATCTATGACGGTGCAGCAGCTGAGGGCGGCAACACTGATTCTTCCGCTGCTCCTACAGATTCTTCCAGCAAGAAGGCTGACGATGAGAGCTCCAAGAAGGCTGACGACAGCAGCAAGGCAGGCACAACATCTACTGCAAACAATGCAGGCGGCACAACCAAGACAACAGGCACAACATCAGCAGCCGGCGGCGGAAGCGATGCTACCGACAAGACAGCAGCTACAGGTGCTACAGCAGGTCTCGTATTTGCAGGTATCGCACTTGCAGGTGCAGCTCTCGTAGTTACTAAGAGAAAGTAATCTCTATTGGGTAATACAATTCAGAGGTCTCCTTCGGGGGGCCTCTTTTTTTGCGCTTATTTCTTTAGATTTTGGTCAATTTGTAGGAAAAAGTAATCGTTTTCTGTGGAAAGTATACGAAAACAGGGTTATTAATTGTGCAAATAGGATATTGAAAATGGGCGTTTATTGTGATATAATACAAAATGTAAATTGGTATCGGTCAGGCTTTGACCGAGTATGAAATTGGAGGTTATTAAAATGAAAAAGGTAATTGCAAGCATTCTTGCTCTCACAATGACAGCAGCTATGCTTACTGCCTGCGGAGATTCTGACAGCTCTTCAAAGACTGAGTCTTCCAAGGCTGAGACAACAACTACTACTGCAGAGACTACAACTACTACTGAGGCTACAACAACTACTACAGCTGCAACTGAGGCTCCTGCTGAGTCTACAGCAGAGGGCGGCGAAGAGGCTGAGGCTCCTAAGGATATTTCCGAGATGCCCGCAACTCTTGCTAACTATGAGGGTGCTTCCGTAACATTCGAGGTAGGCAAGTCTGCTGAGGATTACGGTCTTGCTTGCATGGCAGAGCAGAACTTTGAGAATGATGAGTCTAACTGTGACTTCGAGATCGAAGAGGTTGCAGGCGTTCCTATGATGAAGGTTACTGTTAAGGACTTCGACGAGGATATGGAGGCTTATAAGATTCCTAAGATCAGATTCAACATGGCTAAGCTCTTTGAGGGTCACACCGCTGACCTGCCTAAGGTCTTCACAGTTAAGTGCGATGTTGTAACTAAGGCAGTTGGAAACTTCGTTGCTGATGACGGCTCCGAGGCTCTTGTTCCTGGTAACTTCATGGGTGCTTTCTGCACACAGCCCGGTGAGTCAGAGGATTCCCTCGGCTGGAACCAGCTTTATGAGTTCGGCGAGGCAGAGTGGGTTTCTGAGTGGGGCAGCTATGAGCTCGTTATGAGACCCGGTATCAAGCCTGACGCTGTATTCGCTGATACAGATTCTGCTCAGTATCTCACAATTATGAGATGGTCTATCCCGAATGACGCTTGCTTCTATATCGCAGACCTCAGATTTGAGGACGAGAGTGGCAACGTTATCGAGTGCCCCGGCTTCAAGGCTTGATCTCAGTATAATACGCAAATATAAAAAGTCCACACTTTCGGGTGTGGACTTTCTGTTTTATACTGCGTATCGGCGCAGCGGGCTCGCTGCTTACTTGCAGAAGCTCTCTATGTAGCGGTCAATGCAGCTTGTGATGATCTTTTTCGCTTCCTCGCAGCCCTTGACATCGTCGATTACGGTGTCCTTATGCTCAAGTGCCTTATATACCGAGAAGAAATGCGACATCTCATCAAAGATATGCTTCGGCAGGTGGGAGATGTCCCTGTAGACATTGTAGGTCGGGTCGTTCTCGGGTATGCAGATTATCTTCTCGTCAGCGGCACCGTTATCAAGCATAATGATAACTCCGATAGGGAAGCAATCCACCAGCGACATCGGAGCCAGCTTCTGCGAGCAGAGCACCAGCACATCGAGAGGGTCGCCGTCCTCTGCGTAGGTGCGTGGGATAAAGCCGTAGTTTGCAGGATAGTGGGTCGAGGTGTAAAGTATCCTGTCCATACGCAGTAGACCTGTCTCCTTGTCAAGCTCATACTTGACCTTTGAGCCCTCGCTTATCTCAATGACGGCTGTGAAAAGCTCATTTGTGATCCTCTTTGGATTAATGTCATGCCAGATGTTCATATTCAGACCTCCAGTTTATAGTAATTTTTTCAGCTTGCAGTTTTCTATCCCTGCACTCCAGAATTCACTTATCGGTACATTGTTCAATTGACATATTATACTGCAGTTCATTGCCCCGTGCCCCACTATCAGCACATCAAGCCCCTTGTCAAGCTGAGGCTTCACGGTATCTCTCAGAAACTCGCCCGTTCTTGCGAAAAGCTCATCAAAGCTTTCTCCGTCTTCGACAGGAGTTTTATAGTTCTCAGGGTCATGGAAAAGGGTATATATCGGGCTGTCGGTATCTTCAATGGCGTTTTCCTTTCCCTCATAAATGCCGAAGCTCATTTCTCTGAGCCTGTCATCAATGATTATCGGGACATCTCTGCCCTCAAGCAGAAGCTCGGCGGTTTCCCTCGCCCTTTTTAGGGGAGAGCAGAAGCAGATGTCAAAATGCACGTTCAGATACTCATCATGTGCCTGCCTTGCCATATCTCTGCCGTTATCATTCAGGGGAATATCAGTGCGCCCCTGAAGCTTAAATTTCACGTTCCAGTCAGTCTGACCGTGTCTCATTATGTAAAGCATAGACTCACCTATTCAGCTTCACTGCGGTACATTCCTGCCTCTTCGAGAGCCTCGGGAATATCAAACACAGTCTCGCCGTTAAGCTCAACCTCAGTGAGCACACCCTCGTTCTTCTTGCTGATAAGGTCGCCGAGGAAAATTGCATTATCACGCTTATCACATATTTTTGTACCGAGTTTTTTAAGCCCCTCAAGATAGCGCTCGGGCTCTTCACTGTAGAGCATAAACTCCTGATAATCCTTGAAGTAAAGCTCCTCGCCCGTTTTGTTTGACCCGAAGCCGAAGCGTGAAACACCGTCCTGAACAAGCAGCTCGCCGAAGCGCTTCATTACTGCATAAGCTACCTCACGGGTGCAGTTGTCAAGGTAGTAGAGGGAGTAGTCATCTATATCCTCGGGGAGCTCCAGAAAGAAAAACACGGGCTCGGGCACTTTATCAAGGAAAGCCTTAACCGCAGGAGCAATCAGCTCCGCCGACAGCGAGCCTGTAAAGCCGTCATTTTCGGTCACTATCACCGAGCATAGCTTGTCGGTGTTATCAACATTCACACCCTGACAAAGCTGAAACTCATTTTCCATCTTCCGCACCTCCGAATCTCTCTTATGGAATTATACCACAGTTTATAAAAAAAGTAAAGCTGTTTTTTTACAAGTCCCCCTGCTGTGAACGATCTTAGATCAAGGCTTTACATTTTGTGCGGAATGTGCTATAATATACAAAGATATTTTTTCAGGAGGACAAAAATGGATAGCTTTAAGGAACAGATAGTTCGCAAGGAACTGTCACAGAGAGAGAAAACATCTAAGTATCTGCTTATGGTAGCGAGTGTGGCGCTGGCTGCTGCTTGCTTTATGTTTCTGATGGGAACGTATATTATGATGATAGGAGTGCTCCTTGCAGGACTGGCACTCTTCGGAGGATATCAGCTTACAACACGAATGGATCTGGAGTATGAGTATATCTTCACAAACGGAGAGGTCGATATTGACAAGATAATTGCACAGCGCTCAAGAAAGCGCCTTGTGACCTTCAAGTGTCAGACAGTCACAGCAATAGGCAAGGACAGTGACGGCTTTGAAGTGCCCGATGACCACACTCTTGTAATTGCAAGTGCAAATAACAGCGAGCTTGATGACTACTATATAAGCTTCAAGCATAAGTCGCTTGGAAACACAACTGTTATTTTCACTCCCGAGGCAGAAATGCTCACACTGATAGTCAAGGCTCTGCCTGCACCGATCAGAAAAGACGCAGTAAAGCTTCTTGAAGAGTTCAAGAACGAAGACGATGAAGAATAGGATAGATGCGCCGTTCTCGGTGGGAACTGATATAGTTGAGATCGGCAGAATGAGAAGGAGCATTGCAAAGGAAAGCTTTGTAAGGCGGGTGTTTTCGGCGAGGGAGCAGGAGTATTTCTCGTTAAAGAAAGACCCGGCAGACTCAATGGCGGCTAACTGGGCTGCAAAGGAGGCTTTTTCAAAGGCACTCAGGACAGGGGTTCGGGAGTTTGAGCTTACCGAGGTAGAATGCCTGAGAGATGAGCTCGGAGCACCGTATCTTATCCTCAGCGGAAAGGCAGAACAGGCCGCCGAGGACTTCGGCTTTTCGGTATCTTTAAGCCATGACGGTGACTACGCTGTGGCGGTAGTATTGGCATACAGAAAATGAGATCAGCCCTCGTCACTGACGGGGGCAAAGCTATAGGAGGACTTATGGAGATATATTCCTTACCGCAGATGTTAAGGGCAGAAAAGAGAAGCGATGAGATCGGTGTGAGCCTGTCGGAGCTTATGGATAACGCGGGAAAGGCTCTCGCTGACGAGATAGAAAGGGAGTGCGTAAGGCTTTCTGTCAGTGAGCCTGTGATACTGGCCGGCAAGGGCAACAATGGCGGTGACGGCATAGTTGCGGCTGAGATACTATCTAAAAGGGGCTTTAAGCCTGTGTTAGTGCTCTGCTGCGGCAAGCCCTCGACAGAGCTTGCGATTGCGGCTATGAAAAGGCTCAGCGAAGGAGTAGAGGTTACCGAAAAAGCTTCGGAAGAGCTTATCTGCTCGGCAAGGGTGCTGGTGGACTGCATTTTCGGAACAGGCTTTCGTGGTGAGATAAGCGAGGAGCTGCGCCCTCTGTTTTCTGATATTGAAAAGTCTCCTGCCTTTATGATCTCCTGCGATATACCCTCGGGGGCAAATGCCCGAAACGGTGAGGTCTCGGAGCTTGCTGTCAGAGCAGACCTTACTGTGACTATGCACAGAGGAAAGCTCGGAATGTACCTATCGCCTGCAAGGTATCACTGTGGTGAGATAAGGGTCTGCTATATCGGTATCCCCGAGGGCGCAGAAAAGGGCTGTGAGGAGTTTGAAAACCATATCAGCTTGTTTGACGGCAGTGCGTCGGAGCTTTTGCCCGAAAGACCCGAGTGGGGGCATAAGGGAACCTTCGGCAGAGCGCTTTGCATCTGCGGCAGCAGCCGTTATTTCGGGGCTGCGAAAATGTCCTGCGAGGCTGCGCTCAGAACAGGAGCAGGCCTTGTTGAGCTTTTAAGCACCGATAAGTGCATAGACATTACTGCGCCTGCAAGCCCCGAGTGCATCTACACAAGGGCAGGCAGCGGCGAAACCCTGATGGCTTCGGCTCTGCCGATTATAGAGGATAGGCTCAGGGGAGCGTCGGCGGTGCTTGTCGGCTGCGGCCTTGGGTGCAATACTCAGACCGAGGAGCTTGTAAAACGTCTTGTAGAAATGTCAGAGGTGCCTCTTGTTATTGATGCTGACGGAATAAATTCACTCTGCGTGAATATAGATGTACTGTTGAAGAAAAAGACAGAGGTCATCTTAACGCCCCACCCTGCGGAGCTTGCAAGGCTTTGCGGTGTGAGCGTTTGCGATGTTATGTCGGACAGAGTGCGCTATGCGGCAGAGCTTGCAGAAAAATACAGAGTTACTGTTGTCTCAAAGAGTGCTGAAACTATTGTCACAAACGGCGCTCGGAGCGTTGTGGTGCAGACAGGAAGCACGACACTTTCAAAGGGCGGCTCGGGAGATATGCTTGCAGGTGCGCTTGTGTCCCTCACGGCGCAGAGACCCGACAAGCCCTTGGAAAACAGCATTTTAGCGGCGCTTATAATAGGGGAGAGCGCAAGGGCTCTGTCCGAGGTGATGTCGCCCCGAGGGATAATTGCCCGTGACATTCTCAGGCAGATACCTCTGACACTGAAAAAATTCGAGGCATAAGATCAGACCGTCTTCAACATGAAGGCGGTTTTTTTCTGCAAAGGAGAAGCTATGAGAAAACTTGTTTTTATACCCGTCATTACAGCACTGCTTTTGTGTGCCTGCGCTGATACCGAGAGCGCAGGACCCGAGAAGCTCGACCCTGAGCTTGCCGCACAGGTAAGCTTTACCGAGCGTGAGCAGGACTTCACTGCCGATATGAAAAGAACAGCGGACGGCGGCTGGTCATTCACCTTTACCGAGCCCGAAACGATTAAGGGTCTGACCCTCTCCGAGGCTGACAAGGTGGTAAGCATTTCTATGGGAGGGCTCAACTATATTGCAGACCCCTCACAGCTGGCGGAGACCTCTCCTGTGAAGCGCATTGCCGAGGTCACAGATAAGCTTGTTTCGGGCAAGGGGGTTGAGGTCGGCAGCGTTAAGCAGAATGTCACTCAGCTTAAAGGCAGTATAGATAATACGGATTTTACCGCAAGGCTCAAAAAAGGAAAGCTCCTCTCCATGAAGATAGGAGAAGAGCTTGTGGTTAGCTTTAAGTATTAATACTTATGGTACTTCTTTTTGAGTACAACGGTTGCTATCGCCAGAGCTATGCACGATCCTCCGACTGTCAGACCGATGACAGTCAGCCAATTGCTGCCGCTTGTCTCAGTCTTTTTGATCTCCTTGCTGATTGCTGCCGCTGCCTTTGCAGGCTCGGCTTTGGGTGACAGCACAACCAGAGCGTAGTGTCCGCTGCCCGAGTAGGTAAAGGCGGCCTCGGTGAGATTGCTGTCGGGGTCATCGGAGGCGTTTACGGGTATCTCTGTTATCTTCTCGTCAGCAAGCCTCAGAAGCTTTACCTCTCTGCCGTCAAGCGGCTTTGAAAGCTCAAAGCTTATTGATGTTCTGAGCTCGTTTTCCGTGGTCTCGGGCTCGTTAAATCCTCGGGTGACCGAAAGCACTGCCGAGGAAATCTGCACTTCATCGGCTGTGATATTCTGCTTTTTCAGGTAGTCCTCAAAAAGTCTGCGGATATTGCTGCTTTCATCAATAGTATCAAGCGAGGTTGTCCCGGGTATGTCAAGTCCGTAGCTTACATCGTAGCCTCTTTGCAGAAAGTCAATGTCAGTTTCGTCAAAGCCGAGGTCTTCAAGTTCTCTGTCCTTGTAAACGAGGGCTCTGTCAAGCTCTGTTCCGTTTATTCGGGCAGAGCCTCTTTTTATTTCTACGCTCTTTTCTCCGTTGTAGTAGCTGTCCATATTCTGGATAAGGCCGCTGATATTCTGTGCTGCGTGCTGAGAAACTACATCTCCCATGCCCGATACCATTGTGGAGAGCATTTCCAGGGTGTGCTCATTGTTGAAGTCCTCTATAAGGATAGGCACAGCTATATCAAGAAGGTAGGGAAGTGCATCTTTTATCTTGCCTATCTCTTCATCGGTAAACACACCTGAATAGTCGGAGCTGTCTATCGCATCGTTAAAAATGTCGCACAGGTCATCGACCAGCTCGAAGTATTTTGCAGAGCCTATCTCTGCACTTCGCAGGCTGTTAAAGTTGAGAACTGCCTTTGACAGTACAGAAAAGCTCAGCAGGCTTTTCATGTAGTCTGTCAGAGCCTTGCGCTCATCTGCCGGCTTTGTCGCAAACCGAAACATCATTGTTATGATATTTCCGATCTGCTTTCCCGGGAGATTAAACTGTGATCTGCTTATTCTGCTTGCAACAAATTCTATGAAGTCGTTCTCAAATTTGTCAAGGTCGACAGGCTCGTAGGGAGCTTCGCTGTCCTTATCGTGTTTATCTACTATACCTGTGCCAACGAACTTTATATCAAACTGCTTTGGCTTGATAGTCAGAGCGTCGCTTTCGAGCATTTCGTCAACGCCTGCGTGATAAAGCTCCCACTGCGCGGGGTAGACCTTCGGGACAATATCGTATTTGAGCCATACGTTATGGATATTCTTGTATTCGGGGTCAGTGGAGCTTGAAGCAGGGGCTTCAAAGGTATAAACGAAGACATCATCTTCGGTAATGCCGAATTCGGCAGTATGCTCCGTTATGTATTTGCCTGTCAGGTCGCTGACTGCTCCTGCGCGGCTGTAGCCTGCTATCCAGAGCTTAGCGCCTTTAAGGCCGTTTTCTTCCTCATAGGCTTTTATTCTCTCAACTACCTTGGCTGAGGCTTCTGAAAAGCCCTCGGCATCGCCTGTGTTGCCTGCCTTGAAGTTTCCTGCCCATTCACCGCCGTATCTTCCGCCCCTGATTGCCACAGCGATAAGCTCGCCGTCGTCGGTGGTCTTATGCCCGATGACAGTACCTATGCTGTCCTCGGTAGGGGTTTCCTCCATATCAGCAACAGCGAAGCTGTCCTTGTCAAAGCCGACTGAGGACAGAAAATCTATAGTGTTCTGAGCCTTGCTGTCGCTTTTAAAAGCATTGAATGAGGTACAGGCGAGAATGAAGGATACTGTTCTCAGGTGCTCGTTTGTGTCCTTGGCCGAGGCTTCAAAATACTTATCCGAGTAATAGAATATATCCTCGGTGTATTCTGATTCAAGTGACGGTGCGTAGTTAAATCTGCCTGACAGGAGCTCCTCGGCAGTGGAGTCATCGGCAAATGCGCTGAATGGTACAAGCGTAACCGTAATTGCAGTGCTGAGCGCAAGTGCGATAAGCTTTTTAAAGGGTCTCATTAGCTTTCCTTTCGCATCAGATGTTTCCCCAGCCCATAGCGACGTGGGGCAAATTGTCAATGGTAAGTATTTCGCCCGTAAGGACTCTGAAATCCTCCTTAGCGTAGTAGCCTGCGGCATAGGTCTGGGCTTCAAGGTAAACGCTTTCGGCTTTGAGCACATTTTTAGCGTACTCCATTCCTGCGTGCAGGAGCTTTCCGCCGAGACCTGTTCCGTGAACAAGAGTTATCACTCTGCCAAGCTGGAGAGCCTTTTTCTTCTCGTCACGCCAGAAAAGTCTCAGATAAGCACTTACTCTTCCGTCATCGTTCTCGTAGAAAACGTGCCAGCTATAGTAATCCTTGCAGTCAAGGTCCTGATAAACGCAGTCCTGCTCGACCACAAATATTTCGGAACGGCTTCTTAGTATCTCATAGAGCTCTCTTGTAGTAAGCTCATCAAAGGTTTTTATTTTGGGTAGCATTTGAGCCTCCTGATGTAGGCAAAGGTGTAGTCCTCGCCCTTGTCTCTGAGCATAACGAGCAGCTTTTCAAGCAGGGCGGCAGTTTCGGGGTGCATTCTGGCACCTGCATTTCCCCTGTTGAAGTAGTCAAGAGGAGAGCCGTCATTGTACTTTTCTTTCATGTAGATCTTGCTTGCGGCAGTTCTGTCACAGAACATCTCCTTGACGTAGCGTACAGGCATTCTTACGGGGGTCATTTTCTTAGTGACCCTGTTGTAGTCTGTCCAGTACTCATAGTGGTGCTTGTTGCGTCCCTTGTGGTGCATCCACGCACGGGAGTAGCCGTTCTCATCACGTTCGCCCTCGTGAGGTGAGCGTGTACCCTGATAGTATCGGCAGCCGTTCAGAAACTCCTCGGGGGAGTATTTTGACAGGTCATGAAACAGCCCCTGAAAGCCTATTCCTGCCCTGAAGCAGTTTTTTATGACCTCATGGCGGTGACGGGTTATCGTTCTGAAATGCCCGACTGCTTTTTTTAGTGTGATATTATCGTTTCTCATGATTACCTCGGTCTATGTTTTATCCTTGGATCTGCAGATGTCATAAAGCGGACAGCCCTCACATTTAGGCTTCGGAGCTTTGCAGAACTCTCTTCCGAAGAGCACAAGCCTGTGGCAGAAGTCAGAGCTTTTCTCGGGCGGAATGACCTCACGAAGCTGCATTTCTACCTTTACGGGCTCTTTAGAGTCGGTAAGCCCGAGCCTTGCGCATATCCGAATACAGTGCGTATCGGTGACGTAAGCAGGCTTGTGGTGAACATCACCCATAACAAGGTTTGCAGTTTTCCTGCCGATACCCGGCAGGGTAGTGAGCTCCTCGATAGTGTCTGGGATAACTCCGCCGTAAACGTCACGCAGGCGAATACACATCTCTTTAATGCTTTTAGCCTTTGTTTTATAAAGTCCGCAGGGCTTGATGATACTCTCCAGCTCCGAAAGCTCAGCCTCGGCAAAGTCATCGACCGACCTGTATTTTGAGAACAGCTCGGGCGTTACAAGGTTTACTCTTGCGTCAGTACACTGCGCCGATAGCCTGCCTGCTATCATAAGCTCGTGGGGCTTTTCGTATGTAAGGGAGCACACCGCATCGGGATACTGCGCTTCAAGCCCCTCGATAATGCTCTGAACATATTTCTTTGTCGGTTTTTTCAAATCATCACCGCCTGCATATACCTAATCTATTATATTATACTATATTTCTCTGAATAAGTCAACAAAATATCCCTGCCGATGACCGACAGGGATATTATTTTTATTGTGTTATTACTTTGTAAGGCCCCAGATGTCCTTAGCGTATTCCTCAACAGAACGGTCTGCGGAGAAGATGCCTGCGCCTGCAATATTTGCAAGGCTCATCTTGTTCCACTTTGTCTTGTCCTTGTAGCACTCGGAAGCGTACTTCTGAGCCTTCTGATAGGAATCGAAATCCTTAAGAGCCATATACGGGTCAGACTTCTTCAGGCTGTCAGCGATCTCGGGGAACTGAACACCGTTGATGCCGTAGTTGATAGTATCAACTGCCGACCTGATGATCTCATTTGAGTTGTAGAAGTCGATAGGCTTGTAGGAAGCCTTGCAGGCATTAACTTCATCAACGTTCATACCGAAGATGATGATGTTCTCATCGCCTACCTGCTCATGGATCTCAACGTTAGCACCGTCCATAGTACCGAGGGTAACTGCACCGTTTATCATAAGCTTCATGTTGCCCGTACCGCTTGCCTCAGTACCTGCGAGAGAGATCTGCTCGGAGATATCAGCAGCAGGCATAAGCTTCTCGGAGAGGGAAACGTTGTAGTCCTCAAGGAAGATAACGCTCAGCTTTTCATTGAGCTTAGGATTCTTTCTGAGCTCCTCGGAAATGTTCCAGATAAGCTTGATGATCTGCTTAGCCATGTAGTATCCGGGAGCAGCCTTTGCAGCGAAGATGTAGGTCTTGGGCACTACGTCTGCGTCAGGGTTGTTTTTGAGGTAGTTGTACTCAGCAATAATGTTGAGGGCATTGAGTTGCTGTCTCTTGTACTCATGCAGTCTCTTTACCTGAACATCGAAAATAGAATCCGTGTTCAGATCAACGCCGTACTGGTTCTTTACATATTTAGCGAAGCTCTTCTTGTTGTCAAGCTTGATCTGTGCAAGCCTTTCAAGAACGTCTTTATCGTCCTTGAAAACAGAGAGCTTTGAAAGCTCGGCTGCGTTTTTGAGGAAGCCGCTTCCGATCTTCTCTTTAAGAAGCTCGGTCAGCCCCTCATTTGACTGATAGAGCCATCTTCTGTATGCGATACCGTTTGTAACGTTCTTGAACTTTGTAGGTGTATCAAGGAACTCGTCCTTGAAGGTCTCCTTCTTGATGATCTCGGAGTGAATCTTAGCAACACCATTTACGCTGTGTGATGCGTGAACGCAGAGCGTAGCCATCTTTACCTTGTTATTCTCAATGATGGACATACGGGATACCTTGGCCTCGTCACGGTATCTCTCCCAGAGGTCACGGCAGTATCTTTCGTTGATCTCAACGATGATAGAGAAGATTCTCGGGCAAACGCTCTTGAGAAGGTTTACGTCCCATTTTTCAAGAGCCTCGGGCATTACCGTGTGATTTGTATATGCAAAGGTATTCTGAACGATATGCCATGCCTTTTCCCAGCTATAGCCGCACTCGTCGAGGAGAATTCTCATAAGCTCGGGGATAGCAAGAGTCGGGTGAGTGTCATTGATGTGGATAGCTACCTTCTCGTGCAGGTTGTCAAGGGTGCCGTAAACGTTCAGGTGTTGGTTCACGATGTCACCGACAGAAGCTGCGCAAAGGAAATACTGCTGTCTGAGACGGAGGCTCTTGCCCTCTGCATGGTTGTCGTTAGGATAGAGAACCTTTGTGATAGCCTGCGAAATGATGTTCTTTGAAAGTGCCTTCTGATAGTCGCCCTTATTGAACATTGACATATCGAAGGAAGCCATTTCAGCCTTCCAGAGTCTCAGCTTTGAAACAGCCTTGCTGTCATAGCCCGAAACGAACAGATCATAAGGCACAGCCATAACAGAGGTGTAATTCTCATGAATTACGCAGTGATACTGATTGTCCCAGTACTCCTTCAGCTCGCCGTCAAATCTGACTTCAATAGCCTTTGATGGAACAGGCACAAGCCATACAGAGCCGCCGGGCAGCCAGTTATCGGGGAGCTCAGTCTGCCAGCCCTCTTCGAGCTTCTGTTTGAAGATACCGTACTCATAGCAGATTGAATATCCTGTAGCGTGGTAGCCGTCAGCAGCGAGAGCATCGAGATAGCAGGCAGCAAGTCTTCCGAGACCGCCGTTTCCGAGACCTGCATCAGGCTCGCACTCATAGATGCCGTTTATGGAGATACCAAGCTCCTTGAGCATTTCGGTAGCCTGCTTGTTCATCTCAAGGTTATAGAGTGAAGTTTTGAGGGAGCGTCCCATAAGGAACTCCATAGAGAGGTAATAAACCTTTTTCTTACCTGCGGACTGAGTAGCTACAGTGAACTTACGTCTCTTAGCCTTAAGCAGATCTACAACGATCTTGCTGAGAGCCTCATAAACCTGCTGGTCGGAAGCCTCATCGGGAGTAGTCTGGAAGTCGTTATGCAGAACATCAATGAACTGCTTTTTAAGATCCTCTTTGCTGATAGTTTTCTCTGTAGATTTGGTTTTAGCCTTATCAACAGTCTTAGGGGCTTTTTCAGTTGTCTTAGCCATAATTTCCTCCTGATAATCAAATATTATTCTGATACACTTATACAGATACTCTAATATTATATCACAATTTGCCTTATATTGCAAGTTTTTTAGTTTGACCTGCAATAAAAGTTTACATTTTCTTCAAAAAATAGGGTTAAGGCATATATAAAGGTATTATCCGGGTTCTTTTTTACAGTTTATACAATCTCGTCCTCAATTTTTTGTGAGATAAAGCATTAAAACATTTAACTTTAGAACAACCGAAACCATATCGCAGGGAAAACCCTGGCAGGGAAAACCCTGCACCGCCACGCGCCGTACTTTTGCTTAAAAATTTTCCTGCCTTGAACGCGGAGCAAGACAGTGATAACAAAAACAAGAAACAAAAAGAAAAATAAAAAAGGAAAACAACAACCCCCAAAAATCCCATCACCCACCCGAGCGCCTGCGAAGCAGGCTGCTCACGGGTGGAGGCAAAAGAAAGAAAACCACTAGAGAATAGCACATCAAGAAAGGGAAGTCACGTCACCAGACGTGACGAACGAACAGAGAACCAAGAATGGAACTACGATTGAGGTTTCGTGGGCAAAAGAGGGAATAAGGA
>OCVV011342480.1_pt1 | contig 22382 bp, 13 predicted proteins | sample 1539721 | NCBI WGS metagenome assembly OCVV01 (sample SAMN02144230, study PRJEB22623) | gut metagenome | biome: sheep rumen | host: Ovis aries | place: New Zealand
ACTTTGCTCGTCGAGCGTGGGCTTTTCGAATCTGCAGATGAGGCGCTGAGGGCGGTTTTGGCTCGGGAGGTTCGAGTCGATGACGTGTATCCCTCGAGTGCGGCTGTCAAGGTTGCTCCTGATGCTGATATCTGGGTTAAGGAGAGCGGGCCGTACGTGACGCGCGGGGGAGTGAAGCTCAGAGGCGCCCTTGATGCGTTCGGGCAGAATGTTGACGGGCTGAAGTGCATCGACATCGGGTGCTCGCATGGCGGGTTCACCGATTGTCTGCTGCAGGCCGGCGCGGCGTCTGTCGCGGCGGTCGACGTGGGGTATGGCGACCTCAACTGGAAGTTGAGGCAAGACCCACGGGTCGAGGTGTTCGAGCGCACCAACATACGCACGGCGGACCCGACGCAGCTCGGCGCGCCGTTCGACTTGCTCGTCGCCGATCTCAGCTTCATCGGGCTTGCGGGGCTCGCCCCGACGTTCGCGCGACTTGCGCGGTCGGGCGGTGTATTCATAGGGTTGGTCAAGCCGCAATTCGAATCCAATCACGACGAGACGGACGACCAGGGGGTCGTGAACGACCCTGCCGTGCGCGAACGAACCGTGCGCGAGGTGCGCGCCGCCCTCGAATCGGAGGGCTTCACGTGCACCGGCGTCATAGAGTCACCGATAAAAGGCAAACAATCAGGTAATATTGAATATCTAGTTCGAGCTGTAAAAACTTCATAAAAGGGGACAGTCCCCTTTTATGAAATATGACGAGGGATGGAGACCGATCCATGCAAATCACTCCTGCTGAAGTTGCCGAAACTCTGGCGATGGTCGCCGAACAGCATCTCGACATTCGCACCGTCACGTTGGGAATGAACCTCCGCGGATGCACCGACGCTGATGTAAATACCGTGGCGCTCAAGGTCTACGACCGCATGACCACCGGTGCCGAGAAGCTCGTGCCCACCGTCGAGCAACTTGAACGCGAGTTCGGTATCCCGATCGTTAACAAGCGCATATCGGTCACGCCCATTTCCGAGATTTGCGCAGCTGTGACCCAACAGGACCTTTCGCCCATCGCGCAGGCGATGGACCGCGCAGCCAAGCAGGTTGGCGTCGACTTCGTGGGCGGTTTCTCCGCGCTCGTGCACAAAGGCGCGTCGAAATCCGACAACAAGCTGATGGAGTCGATACCCGAAGCCCTGGCCACGACCGATTTCGTGTGCTCGTCGGTCAATGTGGGATCTACCCGAGCCGGCATCAACATGGATGCCGCATACAAGATGGCCGGCATCATCAAGCAAGCGGCGGAGCTCACGGTCGATCGCGACTGCATCGGCGCCGGCAAACTCGTCGTCTTCTGCAACGCGGTCGAGGACAACCCGTTCATGGCGGGTGCGTTCCACGGTTCAGGCGAAGCCGACGAGGTCATCAACGTGGGCGTTTCGGGGCCGGGCGTCGTGCGCGCCGTCTTGGCGGGAATGCCCGACGATGCCGATTTGACCACGGTCGCAGAGGCCATCAAGGCGACTGCGTTCAAGATCACCCGCGCAGGCGAACTCATGGCCCGCGAAGCCTCGAGGCGCCTGGGCGTGCAGCAGGGCATCCTCGACCTCTCGCTGGCACCGACGCCGGCCGAGGGCGACTCGGTCGCCGAGATTCTCGAGGCCATCGGTGTGGGAACGTGCGGTGGCCCGGGCACCACGGCCGCGCTTGCGATGCTCAACGATGCCGTGAAAAAGGGCGGCGTCATGGCGTCGAGCTCGGTCGGAGGCCTTTCCGGCGCGTTCATTCCCGTGTCCGAAGACGCCGGCATGATCCGCGCGGCCGAGGCAGGCGCCCTTTCCCTTGAGAAGCTCGAGGCTATGACCTGCGTTTGCTCGGTCGGCCTCGATATGATCGCCATCCCCGGCGACACCTCGCAAGAGGCGATTTTCGGCATCATCGCAGACGTATGCGCCATCGGCATGATCAACAACAAGACCACCGCCGTGCGCCTCATCCCGGCGATTGGCAAGAAGGTCGGTGACCGCCTCAACTTCGGTGGTTTGCTCGGCTATGCACCGGTCATGGCGGTCAACGACCATGCAGGCTCCGTCTTCGCCCACCGCGGCGGCCGCATGCCGGCACCTCTCAACTCGCTGAAGAACTAGTCCATAGAAACCAGAGATCTCAAGGAGCCTAAAAGGGGATACTCCCCTTTGGGCTCTTCGAGTTTTTGAGGGCTGTGCGCCCACCGCCGCCCGGCGAGGGTGCCTGGACATCCCTTGTGGCGGTTTGCTTACGGCTCGTTAACCTTCCCCCTTCCTTGGTACAATACAAAGGTTAAAGACGAAAAACACCCGAACAGAGGGCGGATTCTATGAAGTACAAAGGCAAGGAATATGTCGAGATTCCCGCAGCCGTGGCGGCGTCGCCGGTGGGTGATGCGCTGCGCATAGGCATCGACGTCGGCTCGACCACCGTCAAGTTGGCTGTTCTTGACGTCAACGACCAGGTCATCTGGTCGATTTACGAGCGCCATCACTCCGATGTGCGCGCGACCATCGCGCAAGTGCTCGAAGCCGCGGCCGAGCAATACGGCGACAAGCGAGCGGCGTTGGCCATCACCGGCTCGGGCGGCTTGCTGCTCGCCAACTGGCTCGATGTCGAGTTCGTGCAAGAGGTTATCGCTTCCAAGACGGCCGTCGAGACGTTTATCCCCAAGACCGATGTCGCAATCGAGCTCGGTGGCGAGGATGCCAAGATCATCTACTTCGGCCAGTCGATCGAGCAGCGCATGAACGGCACGTGCGCCGGCGGCACCGGCGCGTTTATCGACCAGATGGCGGCCTTGCTCGACACCGATGCGGGCGGCCTCAACAAGCTGGCCGAAAGCCACGAGACCATCTATCCAATCGCGAGCCGCTGCGGCGTCTTTGCGAAAACCGACGTTCAGCCCCTGCTCAACGAGGGCGCGCGCAAGGAAGACATCGCCGCCAGCATCTTCCAGTCGGTCGTCACGCAGACGATCAGCGGCCTGGCGTGCGGTCGTCCCATCCGCGGGCATATCGCGTTTTTGGGCGGCCCGCTGCAATACCTCCCCGAGCTGCGCAAGCGTTTCTACGAGACGCTCAACCTCGACGATGAGCACATCATCGTGCCCGACAACGCTCACCTGTTCGTGGCGAGCGGCTGCGCGGTGGCGGGCGGCCGTTCAGACACCATCAAGATCGAACGCCTCAACGACGTGATCGAGCGCCTTCATAACCTGGGCGACCTCCAGGGCTCCGAGGTCACGCGCCTCGACCCGCTGTTCGCGTCCGATGAGGAATACGACGAGTTCAAGCGCCGCCACGATGCAGAAAAGGTCGAGACGGCCGATCTCGCGACGTACGAGGGCACCGCGTACCTTGGCGTCGACGCGGGTTCGACCACGTTCAAGGCCGTCCTGATCAGCGAAGACGGCAAGATTCTCTGGTCGCATTACGTATCCAACAAAGGCGACGTGCTCGGCTGCGCCCGCACGGCGCTCGAGAAGCTCTACGCAGATATCGAGGGCAAGCCCATCACGATCGGCCATTCCACGGTGACGGGTTACGGCGAGGGGCTGCTGCTCGAAGCGCTGCGCATCGACTCTGGCGAGATCGAGACTGTCGCTCACTTGCGCGGCGCGCGTGAGATGCTGCCCAACGTCGAGTTCATCCTCGATATCGGTGGCCAGGACATGAAGTGCCTGCGCGTCAAGGACGGCGTCATCGACCACATCATGCTCAACGAGGCGTGCTCGTCCGGCTGCGGCAGCTTCATCGAGAGCTTCGCGAGCGGCCTGGGACTTGACGTTTCTGAGTTCGCCCAGACGGCTATTGCGGCCGAGCATCCCGTCGACCTGGGCAGCCGCTGCACCGTTTTCATGAACAGCCGCGTCAAGCAGGCGCAGAAGGAAGGCGCGACCGTCGGTGACATCGCCGCTGGCCTGGCGCTTTCGGTCATCAAGAACGCCCTGTTCAAGGTCATCAAGATTCGCGACCCGCACGATGTGGGCCAGCATGTCATCGTACAGGGCGGCACGTTCCTCAACGACGCCGTCCTGCGCTCGTTCGAGCAGCTCGCCGGCGTCGAAGCCGTGCGTCCCAACATTGCAGGCAACATGGGCGCCTACGGCGCCGCTTTGCTCGCGCGCGATCGTGCGTCCGAAGGCGTCGCCTCGACCCTGCTCACGCTCGAGCAGCTCAACGCGCTCACCCCAACGCATCGCACGGTTCGCTGCCAGAAGTGCTCGAACCACTGCCTGCTCACGATCAACGACTTCGGCAAGGACGCCAACGGAAAGCACCGCCGCTTCATCACGGGCAACCGCTGCGAAAAGGGCGCCGGCGTCGTCGACGAAAAGTCCGATGTGCCGAACCTCTTCGACTACAAGGCGCACCGCCTGTTCGACTACGAGCCGCTCGCGCCCGAGGACGCGCCACGCGGCACGGTGGGCATTCCGCGTGCGCTCAACATGTACGAGAACTACCCGTTCTGGTTCACGTTCTTCACCAAGCTCGGGTTCCGCGTGATCCTTTCGGACGCTTCGACCAAGAAGACGTACGAGGCGGGTATCGAGTCGATGCCGTCCGAGTCGGTGTGCTACCCGGCCAAGCTTTCGCACGGTCATGTGATGAACCTGCTCGAGAAGAACCCCGACTTCATCTGGATGCCCTGCTCGAAGTGGGAGCGCCAGGAAGACGAGGGAGCGGGCAACCACTACAACTGCCCGATCGTCGCGAGCTATTCCGAGGCGCTGCGCCTCAACATCGACGAGCTGCGTGAGCCCGACGCCCCGGTGTTCTTGAACCCTTGGTTGCCCTACGACAAGAAGGAACACCTCAAGAAGCGCCTGCACTACGAGCTGACCGACACGTTCAAGCACGTCATCGGCCGCCATGCCGCTCTGCCCACGCGCTCAGAAATCGAGGCAGCGGTCGAGGAGGCCTGGGCCGAGGATGAGAAGTTCAAGGCCGACATGCGCGCCAAGGGCGAGGAAACGCTCGCTTGGATGGAGCAGACCGGCACGCACGGCATCGTGCTGGCCGGGCGTCCGTACCACAACGACCCCGAGATCAACCACGCCATCCCCGAACTGCTGACCAGCTTCGGCTTGGCCGTGCTCACCGAAGACTCGATCGCGCATCTTGGCACGCTCGAACGCCCGATCCGCGTGGTCGACCAATGGATGTACCACACGCGCCTGTACGCTGCCGCGAAGGTGGCCACTCAGCGCAAAGACCTCGATCTCATCCAGCTGAACTCGTTCGGTTGCGGCCTCGACGCCCTGACCACCGACCAGGTCCAAGAGATCCTCGAGGCGGCGGGCAAGGTCTACACCGTCCTCAAGATCGACGAGGTCTCGAACCTCGGTGCCGCCCGCATCCGCGTGCGCTCGCTGCTCGCCGCCTTGCGCGACCAGCAGGAGGAGGAAGCCGAGGCCGCCCGCATGGCAGAGCCGTCTTGCCCGGCGGTCATGTCGGCTGAGGCCACGATCGCCAGCATGGACGCCGCCCTCGCCGACTTCGAGGAAAAGCGCGAAGGGCGCACGGGCGAGACGCTGGCGAATGCAGCCGCCGAGGTTGCGGGGCGCATGGCGTACACGACCCGCGCCGACGAAGAGTCGAACACGACCGAGGGCGTTATGCAGGCGACGTCGGTTCCGCGTGCCCTCAACCAGATTTCGTCCGAGGGCGTGCGCCGGACGGGTCTCGACGAGAAGAAGTTCTCGACCGAGTTCCCGCGCGTCGAGTTCACCAAGGAAATGAAGGAAGCGGGCTACACCATCCTGGCACCCCAGATGGCCCCGTACCACTTCGAGCTGCTCGTGCCGATCTTCCATGCGTACGGATACAACCTCGAGCTGTTGCCGTCGGTAGACCACGGCGCGGTCGATGCCGGCCTCAAGTTCGTCAACAACGACATCTGCTACCCGTCGATTCTGGTCACGGGCCAGATCATGGAGGCCGTCACGAGCGGGCGTTACGACACCGACCGCCTGGCGGTGCTCATCACGCAGACAGGCGGCGGCTGCCGTGCAACCAACTACATCGCACTGATCCGTAAGGCCCTCAAGGCCGCGGGCCTCGGGCATGTGCCCGTCATCTCGCTCGCGCTGCAGGGTCATCTCGACGAGCACAACTCGGGTTGGGATCTCACGGTCCCGATGCTCAAGCAGGCTGTTTACGCGCTCAGCTACGGCGACCTGCTCATGATGGCGCTGTACCGCACGCGCCCGTACGAGACGGTCGAGGGCGACGCGCAGCGCCGCTTCGACAAGTGGATGGAAGTCTGCAAGGCCCAGGTCAAGGCTGGCACGAACCGTCGCGAGTTCGGCAAGACGTGCAAGGCCATCGTCCAGGAATTCGACACCATGCCGCTTCAGGGCGAGGGCACCAAGCCGCGCGTCGGCGTCGTGGGCGAGATTCTCGTGAAATTCCACCCGACGGCCAACAACCAGGTCGTCGACGTGATCGAGCGCGAGGGCTGCGAGGCCGTCGTTCCCGGGTTGGTCGAGTTTTTCCTGTTCGGCATCGTCGGGCGCATCTTCCAGAAAGACCCGCTCGGCCGCTCGTCGAAGGGCGCCGTGGGCGCACGCGCCGCGTTGCAGCTGCTCGCGACCATGCGCAAGCCCATGATCGATGCGCTCAAGAAATCCAAGCGCTTCGAGGAGCCGACCGACATCTTCACGTTGGGCGAATACGCCGAGCAGATTCTGTCGACGTGCAACTCGATGGGCGAGGGTTGGCTGCTCACGGCCGAGATGATCGAGCTCATCCGCACCGGCACCCCCAACGTGGTCTGCGCGCAGCCGTTCGCATGCCTGCCGAACCACGTCGTGGGCAAGGCCGTCATCAAGGAGCTGCGCCGCCAGTACCCGGCGAGCAACATCGTCGCCGTCGACTACGACCCGGGTGCCAGCGAGGTCAACCAGCTCAACCGCATCAAGCTGATGATCTCGGTGGCCAAGGCCAACCTTGAGGCCGGATTGGTTTAATGCCCGGCAAGCTCGTCATATGTCCGACGCCGCTCGGGAACTTGGGTGACATGACGCTGCGTGCGCTCGACGCGTTGCGCGGCGCTGATGTCGTTTGCGCTGAGGACACGCGCGTTACCGGCAAGCTGCTCGCCGCGCTCGGCATCGAGGGCAAACGCCTCGAGCGCCTCGACGAGAACCTAGTGGGGGAGCGTGCCGAACAAATCGTTGCGCGCGTGCAGGCGGGCGAGACCATCGCGTATTGCTCCGATGCGGGTATGCCGGGCGTGTCTGACCCGGGGTTGCGCCTCGTTCGCACGGCACGCGAGGCGGGCGCGCCCGTCGAGGTCCTTCCGGGCCCGACGGCCGTCGCAACGGCATACGTCGCCAGCGGCACGATCAGCACGAATTTTTATTTCGGGGGGTTCTTCCCCCGCAAGGACGCGGCGAGGGCGCAAACGCTCGAGAGCCTGAAGGGCCTCGATGCCGCACTCGTTTTTTACGAGAGTCCGAATCGCCTGGTGTCGGCCTTGAGCGCGATCGCCTCGGCCATGCCGCACCGCGAAGTCGCGGTGTGCCGCGAGCTCACCAAGCTGCACGAAGAGGTGGTCAGGGGAAAGGCCGACCAGGTCAAAGTCGCGTTCGAAACGCGCGACGTGGTTAAGGGCGAGATCGTCATCGTGATCGACGCCCCCAACGACGAGGAGCACGTCGAGCAAGCCCTGAACGCATCGGAAGGCGCAGCCCAGCGCGCCGCCGAGCTCGCCGCGCAAGGTGAGCGCCCCAAGTCTATCGCGAAAGCCATCGCAGCCGAGTTCGGCATCTCGCGCAACGAGGCCTACGAAATCGCCCTCGGAGCAAAATCATAAAAGGGGACAGTCCCCTTTTATGTAATTTCAGAACGGAGTAACCGCGTGCCCTGGTACGAAGGAACGCCCAACAAGCGCTTGATATTCGTCGACGACCTGGAAGTGTGGGTCATCGAGAAGAAGCGCATCAAGAACATCAACCTTCGCGTGCAGCCGGGCGGGCGTATCGAGGTGTCGGTGCCGTATGCCACCCCCGACGAGATCGTCGAGGACATCGTCCGCGAGAAGCACGATTGGCTCGTCAAGTCCCAGCAAAAGGCGCTTGACACTCCGATGGCGCGCGCCATGGAGGCGAGCCAGGCCGAATCCCGCGAATGGCGCAAGGTGGTCGAGGCCTTCACCCCCGCCCTCATCGAGCGCTGGGAGCCGATCCTCGGCGTGAAGGTCGGCCAGATCAGCTACCGCAAGATGAAGTCGAGGTGGGGTAGCTGCCAACCTTCGACCGGCCGCATCTGCATCAACACGGTCCTCGCCCTCTACCCGCCCGAATGCCTCGAGTACGTGGTGGTCCACGAGTTGGTCCACCTGCTCGTTCCCGGTCACGGCCCCGAATTCCAGTCGATCATGACCAAGGTAATGCCCGACTGGAAGCAAAGGAGAGCCAAGCTTCGGCCGTAGAATGAGACACGGGGCCTGACCCCCTGTCTCATTTTAGATCAGGTTCATCTGCGCAGAAGTGGTGTCGTACCAGTGCTGCCAGTTAGGCGGGCAATACTTCTGGGCGGCCTCGATCGAGATGGTGTAGCCGTAGCCGCGTGCGAGCCCGCGGACATGGTCGTTGATCGCCTCTTTCCACGTATCCCATTCGCATCCACCCCATCCCCAGGCGTTATGCGGCATGTAGCATGCCTCGCCCTTGGAGCTTTCGGTGTACGAGATCGCGGGCGACCAGCGCGGGTCGACGCCGTAGGCCCAAGCAGCTTCCGCAAACGTCCTGCCTTGGCCTGCGAGGGGAGAGCCGGCGAGATACGCGTCGATGCGCCAGGTCCACTCAGAGATGAACGTTTCTTGGTCGGCGGTCCAGTCGGCCCCGTCGCTCGAGACCGCTTCGATGGTGGCCTCTTCGACGACGGCGGGTTCTTCGGCGCGCTCGGCCTTGTCTTCGTCGGCTTTTGCTTCCTCCTCGGCCGCGGTTGCCGCTGCCGCAGCTTGCGCTGCCGCGGCGGCTTCTGCCTGCCGGCGGGCCTCTTCCTCGGCGCGGCGTTGCGCCTCGAGCCGTGCCGCCTGCGCGTTGGTCAGCGCGCGGTCAGCCGCGTTGACGCTCGCCTCGGCGTCGGCGCGCTCGGCTTCGAGTTGCTCGGATCTCGTGGCGAGTTCTTCCTGCAATGCGCCGAGGCGCGCGAGCTCCTGGGCTCGCGCCTCGGTTACGCGGTTCATCGAGTCGAGGCGGAAGATGAAGTCGTCGATGCTCGTGGAGCCGAGCAGCAAGTCGAGCAGCCCGAGCGAGTCGTGCTGCGACTTGTACAGCGCGACGGCGGCTTGCTCGCTGCGCTGCAGCTGGTTTGGAATCAGGGTCTCGAGCTCGGCGATGCGGGCCTCGTTGTCCGAAAGCTCGCTTTCGACCGCCTCCATGGCCGAAACCGCCTCATCGTATGCTTGGGCGGATCGCTCGACTTCGAGCTGGAGCGCGTCGGGTTGCGGGTCGGTGTCGATGTCTTCGGCAAAAGCGGCTGCCGGAAACGCAGCGAGCACGAACGTCGCTGAAACGAAGCCCGCGACGAGGCTCTTGCCAATATCGATTGTCATGCCTGACGGCTGTGCCATGTTTCTAGTGCTTTCGAAGCCGTGTGCGTTTGTTGATTAAATCGCTCTTTCAATACCGTAGCAAAAGAGAGCGCTCGGTTGGCGGTTTTCTATATCTTCGCCATTTCTGCGGCGGTGACCTCGTACCAGTGCTCGTAGTTGGGCGGGCAGTACGTCTTGGCCTTGTCGAGCGAGATCGTGTAGCCGTATCCGCGCGCCAGGCCTTTGACGTGAGCGTCGATGGCTTCGTCCCAGGTCTTCCACTCGGACGCGAGGTTGTACGGGTCGGAGTCGGCGGCGCCCCAGCCCCAGGCGTTGTGCGGTCGGATGCAATGGGCGCCCTTGGAGCTCTCGATATTCGAGATGGCGGGCGACCAGCGCGGGTCGATGCAGTACAGCCACGAAGCGCGTGCGAACGACTCTCCGGTGCCGGCCATCGGCGTGCTTTCGAAATACGCGTTGATGCGCGGTGCCCACTCGGCGATGAACTCCTCCTGGCTCATGTACCAGTCGGCGCCGTCGTCGGCTTTTTCGCTGCGCTGTTTGGCGGCGCGCTGATCCTGCAGGGCGGCGAGCGCTTCGCGTGCCACCTCTTCCTGCGCTGCGGCCTCCTGCTGCTCTTGCACGAGGGCATCCCTGGTTTTCTCGAGCTCGGCTATCAGGTCTTTCAGGGCGTTGAGCTCGGTCGCGTTCGTCCGGCTCGCTCGCTCGATGTAGTCGGCGTACTTGACCAGGTCATCAAACGATTCGGCAGAAAGCATCGCGTCGATGAGGCTGAGTTTGCCCTGCTCCATGACGTATAGGTCGCGTACCGCCGCGTCGGTGCGTTCTTGCTGCTCGGCGGCCTCGGTTTCGAGCTCCGCGACCTTCTTCTCGCTTTCGGAGGCGGCTTCGGTTGCTTCGGCGGCGCGCTGGCGGGCCGTCTCGTAGGTGGCCGAGAGCGCCTCGATGCCGTATTGGGAAGTCGCGCCGAGCGGTGAAACCGTGTAGGTTTCGGCGAATGCGAGAGCGGGCGCAAACCCGATGGCTGCGCAAAGGGCAAGCGCGGCGCCGCCGATCGCAAGCTTGGTATGTCGAAGTCCAAAATGGCGCATGCGGCAATTATAGCGAGCTGAAAGAGAAACAAAAAGATTCGAAAAGAGAGCAAATCTGGCAAACTCATGCGCTTGCGGGTGGCGCGATATACTATTGACGAAACGACAATGACGGGCGCAACGCGCCCGAAGATGGGCCACATGGCCGATGGGCAAGGTGTCTTATGGCGATAGCGACGGTTCAAAGGAAAGTAGAGACGGTAGCGCGCATCGCGTTGGCGATCGCCCTGGCTTTCGTGGTTGCCGCAATCGGGTTGCGCGGCGCGGCGTTCGCCGTCGACTCGTCGGAAGACTCCGCAAGTGCGACCTCGGCTTCTGCTGCCCAGCCTTCCGGCCACCAGTCAATCGTGTACGCCACCGATGAGACGAAAGGCGCCACCGAGCAAATCGACGACGAGGAAAACGCATTGTCGTCAGGCGTGACGTCCACATGGTCGATCGTCGATCTGTTCTGCGCCATCGCCAACCTCGCGTTCTGCATCGCGTTGCTTGGCGATACGGCGAGCAGGCGCGTGGAGGGCTATGTCCCGCGTAGCCGTACGATCATCGGCGCCGCGAGCGCCGTGCTCGCGTTCGCCAGCATCCTCGTGTTGGCTGTGACGCAGGATTTCGCGATGCCCGCATCGGTCGCGGACGAGCTGAGCTTCCTGTTCGTCGCGCTCCTCGTCGTCCAGGTGGTCCTCTTTGCCATCATCAAGCTGGGGAGGAAAGGCGATAGCGGCGACGTCGATATGCCTGGGTTCGCCGCCTAGATCGGGCCGAAAGCTGGCCCCGCGCCTTGTTTTCAATATAAGCAAAAGAGCAGCCTCGTCTCATTGATAAAATATGCGCATGAAAAGCGCTTGGAAGCATCTGGCCATCATCCTATCGCTCGCATGCGTCGCGGCTTTCGCCGCATTGGCGATGCATACGGGAGCAGGCGCGCCCGCCGTCGTGTTTTCGGAAATTGCAGATCAAGCAGGCGAAACATCGGCCGTCGACGACCCCGTTGAAGAAGGGGCGATCGCGGTGGTCGAAAGCGACGCCGCGTTCGGAGGGCATGCGTACGAGGCGGGCGTCGTGCTCGTCGACCTGGTTGATTGGGTGTCGCCCGCCGAGGCGGTCGAGCTGTTCGAGCAGGAAACGGGCTACGAAGGCTTCAAGGCAGGTGCGGTTTCAGGCGGCTACGTGACGGTTACACTGCCCGAGGGGCTTTCCGTGGCCGATGCGGTGACCATGCTCGAAGGCACCTCGGCCGTTGGCGCCGCCCAACCGAATTTCGTGTACTACACGCAAGCCGACTCCGCCGACCAGTCCTCGGCTGCGGTCGACTTGACGGCTGCGCCACTGCCCGATGCGCTTTCAGCGCAGGCTGACGCTTCGATCGTCAACGATCCCTACGCTTCAGACCAATGGGCGATTGGCGCCATGAACCTCGAGGGCGCATGGAAGATAGCCCTCGAAAAAGGCGCTGTTTCGAACAGCGCGACCGGCAAGAAGCGCGCGGTCGCCGTGGTCGACGAGGGGTTCTACGTCGCACACGAAGACCTCGGGGCCATCGTCGACAAGTACAACTCGCACAATGCGGCCGAAGGTGCCACCTCGAAGAGCGCCTTGACCGAAATCGCGCCGATCGAGAGCAATTCGCACGGAACGCATGTAGCCGGCATCGTGGGCGCCCGCACCAACAACGGCGTGGGCGTCGCGGGCGTGTCGTACAACGCCCAGCTCCAGCTCATCAAGGCGGCGTATGACAGTGGCGGCGGCAAAGCCTCGTTCACGACGAAGTCGCTCGCGGCGGCGCTCGAGCACGTTATCAGCACGTCGTCGACGTACAACACGCGTGTCGTGAACATCAGCGTCGGCGGCGACGCGGGGCCCGTCTCGAGCTTCGATCCGCTCATGACCAAGGCAATCGACGAAGCGTTCAACAAGGGCATCGTGGTCGTATGCTCGGCTGGCAACCGCATCCCCGGGGCAAGCGAGTTCCCCTACGAAAACTGCCCGAGCGACTACGCGACGGCCGTGGCGGTCATAAACTTGGAAGAGCGCTCATCATCGGCCGACGGCTTTGGTCGCAGCGACAGCTCGAACTACAACCGCAGCAACGACGACTGGGCCAAGGACATCTCGGCGCCCGGGACCTCCATCCTCGGATTGCTCAAAACCGACGGCAAGTACGGTTACCTTGGCGGCACGTCCATCGCGGCCCCGCAGGTGGCGGGCGCGATGTCGCTTGTGTTTGCCGTCAACCCCGGTCTCACGGCCGACGAGGCCGTCGATATCCTGTACACGACAGCGACTGACCTCGATGTGTCCGCGAATCGCCCCGGCACGACGTTCGACAGCGAGACGGGCTTCGGCATCGTGGATGCGGAAGCCGCGGTCGGCGTGGCTGCGAACGGAGCGTGGATCAGGGGTGCCGCATCGGTGCAGAAGGGCAAGACGACGACCCTTTCGCTTTCCTCGACGTTCGGCGCGTCGTGGACGTGGTCGTCAAGCAACACGTCGGTCGCGCGGGTGAGCTCGAGCGGCGTGGTGACCGGCGTCAAAGCCGGCGTGGTGGTCGTCAAGGCCAAGGGCTCTGACGGCACGACGGCCGTGCATGCTATCACGGTGTACGACCCCTCCGCGAGCGGCCCTTCGACTTTGACGGTCGGCGAGACGGGCGCGTCAAAGATGACGTCGTCGGTTGGCGGCACGTGGAAGTGGTCAAGCTCGAACACAAGCGTGGCCCAGGTCGACTCGTCGTCGGGCAAGGTCGCTGGCAAGGCGGCCGGCACCGCGACCATCACCGCGACGCTCGTCGCTAACCCCGCGGTCTCGGCTTCGTACAAGGTGACGGTAAACGCGCCGCGCAGCGTCACCGTCACGCGTTTGAGCGGCGCCGCCGCGCTCGACACCATGCGCTCGATCGTCAAGGCCGGCTGGATTACGAGCGGAACGGTCGTGATCGCGACCGATGGGGGCTATTGGGACGGGCTCACCGCCAACGGCGTCGCAGGTTTGGCCGGCGCGCCCGTCGTGCTGACCGATGGCGCGATGTTGTCGTGGCAGGCGCGCGACACCATAGCGCGGCTCAAGCCCGCGAAGATCGTCGTATGCGGCGGTCAGGTCGCCATCTCGGACGCCGTCGTGGCGTCGGCGGCGGGTGCAGCTGGCACAAAACCCAAGGTGAAACGCTTGTGGGGGAGCGCTGCTGACGGAACTGCCTGCTCGATCTACCGCAACGGCGACGATTTCGTCGGCGGGTCGTGGTCGACGAGCGCGTTCGTGTGCACCGACAACGGTTACTGGGATGCGCTATCGGCGGCGCCAATCAGCTACGCCAAGCACATGCCCATCTTTCTCACAACTGGGCTGGGCGCGAAGCTGTCGAGCGAAACGCTGTCAGCCATGAAGTCCGGCGGCATCAAGAACGTGTACGTCGTCGGCGGCACGGTTGCCGTGGCCCCTCACGTGGTCTCCCAACTCAAGAGCGCGGGCATCACGGTGTCCGACCGCATCTGGGGGTCTGACGCGGTCGCGACCTCGGACAAGGTGGCGCGCATGGCGGTGAGCTGGAAGCTTACGGCGGATAACTTGGGCGTGGCGACGTCCGACGGCTACTGGGACGCGCTTGCGGGAGCTGCGCTGTGCGGCAAACGCGGGTCGGCGCTCGTGATCGTCGACGGTCCGAAAGCTGCGACGATATCCGGTTTCGTGAAAACCTACAAGGCCAAGATCTCAAAGGTGAGCGTTTTCGGCGGCACGACCGCCGTGAGCAATGCGACCGTGACCGCGATCAAGAACGCGCTCAGATAGCTTTCAACCATTCGGGATTTCTGTTTTCCACCGATTGGCAAGACCTCGTCACTTGAGCATGACCTTGCTTTATGCGCTTCGCGTCGATAAAGAGGCGAATCTTTTGCGAAATGACGCGCGCGCTGGGACGAACATCGCGCGAATTTTCTCTTCCTCCCTGAAGGTTTTGCGGCTCGTTAAACCCGCCGCGCTTACGGTCGTAGCGTTGGGCGGCGTCGCTATGCTCCCTTCCCATCGGAAGGCTGGATCCCGGCATCGCCGGGGGATGGGAGGAAGCTCATGTTCGAACACGATGCCCAGATGACGGGATGCGGGGCTATCGCGTCCACGGTGAAAGAGCGTTGCATGCGCGTGCTCATGGCAGGCCTGGTAGCGGGTTTGGTTGCCGTGCCGGCGGCGGCGCCCTTGCAGGCGTTCGCCCAAGATGGCTCGATCACAATCGAGCAGCGGGCGAACCCGGATGCGACGTATAAGGCGTACCGGGTGTTCTCGGCTGATATCGACGAGCAAGACCACGCGACCCATGTCGATTGGGCGTCAAGCGAGGTGAAGACTGCCGTGTTGGCGTTCCTCGATGGCTCGAGCGGACCGTGGGCGTCGACTGATCAGCAAAGCTACGCCGAGTGGCTGGCGAGCGAAGGCCATACGGGCTCGGGTGCTCATGACAGCGCGCAGAACGCGGCGGAATACATTGCCGCCATGATCGGCTCGTCCGAGGTCGACGCCGATGCGGGGACCGCGCAGCCCACGCGTCTCGGCTGGTCGTTTGCCAACATGCTCGCCCGCAGCCTCGCTAGCTCGAACGTTGTCGCGCAGACGACTGTGGCAGGTAGCACGCTCACGGTCCCCGAAGGCTATTACTTGTTCGTGTCGGCCGACTCCTCGGTCGGGTCTGGCGGCTCCGGCACTGCCCCCATCTGGGTGCCGGTTGGCGGATCGGTCACGACCATCAACGCCAAGGAGGCGGTTGCGAGCGTGACGTTCGAGGTCAAAGACGACCGAACTGGGGCCGTGTGGGGCAAGGCCGCCGATGCGAACACCGGGCAGGACGTCGAGTACCGCATTGTCGGCACAGTTCCCCAGAACATCAAGGCGTACCCGTCGTTCCACGACACGTACGTCGTCGCATTGCCCGCGGGCGTGGCCCTTGCATCGGGCGACGTGTCTTCGGTCAAAGTCGAGGTTGCGGGAGTTGATGTTACGGCGAAGCTCGTCGGCGCGGCGGGGTCGATCTCGTTGTCGGGCGCGACGCTCACAGTTGACATAGCCGACCTGACCACGATCGTCGAAGGGGCGTCGGGCGCCGACGCCGTGCGTGATACTGCGCTGACAAAGGATTCGACGGTCTCGATCACCTATAGCGCCCATGCGGTCGCGGGCGCTGTCGTGGGAGAGGCGGGCAACGCGTCAACCCTGACGCGCACCTACACTGCCGACCCCGTGGGCCTCAAGACCGTCTCCGCTGCAGCTCAGACCGTCAAGAACTACGTTTACCAAGCAAGGCTCGTAAAGGTGGATAAGTCGACCAAGGAACCCCTAGCCGGGGCGAAGTTCTCGATCAAGGTCGCCAACGGCAACACCGATGCGGCTTCAATCGGGAAGTACGTGCAAGCGGACGGCAGCCTCGGCGATGATGCGCATCTCTTCGAGACCGGGGTTGACGGCGCGTTCGAGGTGCCCGGCGTCGACGAGGGCGTGTACACCATCGTCGAGGAGGGGGCTCCTGACGGCTACGAGCTGCAAGATGCCGACATCGTGCTCACGGTGACATCGGTTCCCGAGTGGGCTACGGGCGGTTTGGGCGATTTCTCCGGAAGCGTCACGGGCGGCGAGGCTGCCGTCGTGCCAGGTGACGAGGCAACGAGGTTCGTGTCGGCGACCAAGAGCGCGGGCGTGTTCGAGCTACAGGCCGTCGATGACCGGTCCTTCGAAATGCCGGTGACGGGCCTTGAAGGCGCCGGCGCGCTTTACGCGATGGCAGGGGTGATCGGCCTTGCGGGCGCGGCGGGCCTGGCCGTGTCGCGGCGTGGTGACCGATCCGACCGCGATTAGCGTCACGATGCATGGCCCGGCGGTTTGGAAGCTCAAACCGCCGGGCAACCGCTCGATCTATGCCGCAAAGAAGGCGGCGGAATGCGAGGACCGATGACAGGCGAGTTAGAGATGGCGCCGTTTCCCCGGGGCGAGGGCCGCGCGACACGCGCGGTCCCGGGAGCGTCTTCGGCGCGTTCGGTTTTGGCGATGGCGAGCTTGCTGCTCGTCGTGACGGCGTGCGTTATCGCGGCGTACCCGTTTCTGGCCGACCGATTCGGCGCATGGCAAGCGCAGCGGCAGTTCAGCGAACAGCAGGATGCCTACGGCGCGGCGCCCGGCGAGCGGGCCGAGCAGGCTATCGCGCAGGCCCAAGCATACAACGTTGCGCTCGCCGGGGGCCAAGTCGCACTCGAAGTGGCGCCATACGACGACCAGCTCGAGTCCGAAGATGGCATCATCTGCTGGCTCGACGTGCCCAAGCTCGGGCTCAAGGTGCCCGTGCGGCACGGCACGGGCAACGACGTGCTCATGGCCGGGGCGGGGCACATCGAGGGTTCGTCGCTGCCCGTCGGGGGCGAGCCCTCGAACGTCGTCGTGACAGGGCATTCGGGCATGCGTCATACGCGCATGTTCGACCAGCTCGACCTGCTCGAGGAGGGTGATGCCGTGGTTCTCTGGACATGCGGCCAGCCATATGCCTATGAGGTCGACTACCACGAGCTGGTCGCGCCCGACCAGGTTGAGGTGGTCGACCTGCCCGAGTCAGGCGAGCTGCTGACGCTCATTACCTGCCGACCGATCGGCGTGAACTCCCATCGCCTGGTGGTGCACGCGCATCGCGTGGCGTACGACGCCGGGGTTGAAACGCAGGGGGTCGAGCATATCGCCGATTCGCGAGCAGCCCTGTTCGGCGGGGCTTGCATAGGCGTTGGCGCCGCCGTGTGGCTGGCCCTCCTCCCGCTTGTGCGGCGCAGGCGGGCCTGGTGGCTCAACCGCGTCTTGGGTGAACGCCCGCTTTCCGAACGGGACGTTGCTGCTTTGTCGGACGACCTGGGTGACATGAAGCTAGAGTTGAGGTTCTTCCGTCGGGCGCGGTTGAGCTTGTTCGGCGATGCGGTCGTGGGGCGCTGGAGACGCGTGCGGGGCGAGCGCGGCCAAATCGAGCTCGACTTCGGCTCCGTGGCTCGAGGCGGCCCGGTTGTCGGGCGGGCGGACGTCGCGCGTGAAGTGCGGCTCCCGCGGGGCCCGTTCAAGGCGTCGGCCCTAGACGGCGAACTCTGCATCGAGGCGGACTACCTCGCGGCGCGTCTCGTGTTCGCCGGCGAACCTGCAAAGCCCGAGAGGGAAGGGGGCGATGGCGATGCGTAAGCTCAGCTGGGCCGATCGCGCTGCTGCCCTCGCGGCTGCTGCAGTTCTGGCTGCCGTTGTCGGATTCATGCTGGCCGTGGGCCCAAGTTGGTCGTATGCCGACGAAGGCGCGGGTGGCGGGGGAGCGGCCGTCAACTTAAGCGTTGCGCAGGCGGATTTGGCCGCCGGCGTCGCCTTGGGAGCGACGGCCGCCACGCCTGTCGTCGAGCCGAACTACAGCTACTACATCACCAACAGGTACTACGGCGAGAGCAGGCGGTTGCGACGCGGCGACGTCGAAGGCGATTCGACGCATCGCGTGTGGGGCATGTGCCTGGGCGCGAAGGCGAACAACTCGCGCGAAGTCATTTATATCGCGCAGGAGTCGACCGGCTACTACACGATGAAGGTCACGTACGGCGGGCAAACGCTCTACATGCGCTCGGATTATCGCGACGAGGATTTCATCCAAAGCAAAGGGTTCGCCCACGGCATCACGACTCAAAGCGTCGCGCCCGACGACAACACGAGTCGTTGGCAGCTGTTCAACGTGTCGGGTCCGTACTTCCGCATGGTCAACGTCTATCACAACCTTGCCGCGGGGGCCAGCGGCGACGACATCGGCATCAAGGCGTACGACTCCTCGAATTACATGCAGTGGAAGTTCGTGTGCACGACGACGCTTCCCAACATGAGGACCGTCAACGTTTCCGGCGGCCAGGTGCCCGGCTCGAAGCTCACCGCTGCGTTGAACTCGCACCTTTACGGGGCATCGCTTAGCTACCAGTGGCGCCGGGACGGCAAGAACATCTCGGGCGCGACGGCCGCGACCTACACGACGACGGCGGCCGATGCCGGATGCACGATTACCTGCGCCGTCACGGACGCCAATGGCATATACACGGGCACGGCAGTGTCGCCCGGCAAGACGATGTACAGCTCCTACTACCTCGAGCTGGGCGGATTGCTCGACGGCGTCGCGAGCAGCAGCCTGGGCGCGTACGGCACCGTCGACGTCACCGTCAACGGCTCGCTCAAGGGCAACGACGTGACGTCTTTCAAGCAAAAGGTCTACCAGACCCAGACCTGGTCGATCACCGACGTCAAGGCCAAGCCGGGCTATACCTACAACGGTGTTGCGACGGGGTCGCTTTCGGGCACGATGGGCACGGCCAACGTAAAGGTGCAGCTTAAGTTCTCAGCCAACAAGTACACGATTGCCTTCGACGCGAACGGCGCCGACGGGGCGATGCCCTCGGTCACGGCGACGTACGACGTCCCTCTCGAGCTTCCCGCTTGCGCGTTCTCCTCGTATCGATCGTTCGAGGGGTGGAACACCAAGCCCGACGGATCGGGTCAATCATACGCAGATGGCGCGAGCGTGAAGAACCTCGTGACGTCGGGAACCGTGAAGCTTTACGCCCAATGGGGCGCCATGGTCGAGCTTCCCCTTACCGGCCTCTAGAAGGCGGCCAGGCGAAATGAGTCGGGGGCTCGACCCCCGACTCATTGTCACATTGCCTGCCCTGCATGCTAGAATTATGGTTTGCATGTCAACGAGCCCGTGCGCGCCCATTTGCGCGGCGGGAAAGAGGAGGGCTCATATGTCCAAGGGAACTTACAGCTTCACCACGCCAATCTACTACGTCAACGCCGCCCCGCATCTGGGCACGGCCTACACGACCATCGCGGCCGATACCGTCGCCCGCTACCAGCGCATGAACGGCTACGACGTCGCGTTCGTCACCGGAATGGACGAGCACGGTCAGAAGGTCGCCGACACCGCTGCGTCGAAGGGCATGTCGCCCCAGGAGTGGTGCGACTCGATGGAGCCGGCGTTCCGCGACACGTGGGATCTGCTCGACATCACCTACACCGACTTCGTGCGTACGTCGAGCGAGCGCCAGACCCGCACGGTGCAGAAGTTCTGGACCGACCTGTACGAGAAGGGCTATCTGTACAAGTCCAGCTACGAGGGCTGGTACTGCGTGCATGAAGAGACCTACTACGCCGAAAGCGACCTCGAGAAGAACGAGGACGGCGAGTTCGTCTGCCCCGATTGCAAGCGTCCCGTGCAGCTTATGGCCTCGGGCGAGGAGAACTGGTTCTTCAAGCTTTCCGACTTCCAGCAGCCGCTGCTCGACTTCTACGAGTCGCATCCTGACTTCATCCGTCCGGAGTCGCGCCGCAACGAGATCGTCACGTTCGTCGAGGGTGGCCTGAAAGACCTCTCGATCTCGCGTTCCACGTTCGACTGGGGCGTGCCGCTGCCGTTCGACGAGGGCCATGTCGCCTACGTGTGGGCTGACGCGCTGCTCGCGTACTTCACGGGCATCGGTTATGCCGACCCCGACCGCGAGGGCGAGTTCGACAGCCGCTGGCCCATGCAGTACCACTTCGTAGGCAAGGACATCACGCGTTTCCACTGCGTCATCTGGCCTGCGATGCTGCTGGCCGCCGGTTACGAGCCGGCGCACACCGTGTTCGGCCACGGCTTCTTGCTCACCAAGGGCGAGAAGATGTCGAAGTCGAAGGGCAACGCGCTCTCGCCGCAAGACATGGTGCGCGTGTTCGGTGTCGACGCTTATCGCTACTATTTCATGAGCGACGTGCAGTTCGGCCATGACGGTTCGATCTCGATGGAGCGTATGGTCCAGGTCTACAACAACGAGCTCGCGAACACCTGGGGCAACCTGGTCAACCGCGTGTTCAACATGACCAAGAAATACTTCGGCGCGCAGGTGCCCGAGGTTCCCGAAAGCGCCAAGGCGCTCGTCGACGACAATCCGCTCAAGGCGATCGTCGACGACCTGTACGCGCAGTACGACAAGTGCATGGCCGAAGTCGACTTCACCGGCGCGGTTGCGGCTGTCCAGAAGTTGGCCCAGGCTGCGAACCTCTACGTCGACGATATGGCGCCGTGGGCGCTGGCCAAGGCCGCTAAGGGCGAGGACGCCGAAGCTGCGGTAGAGGCGCAGGGCAAGCTCGCCGCCGTCATGTACAACCTGCTCGAGGCGATCCGCGTGATCGCGCTGTACCTGGCGCCGCTCGCGCCGAACACGAGCGCCGAGGTATGGCGTCGCCTGCAGCTCGGCGCGCCGGTCGACGTGACCGACATCGAGTCCGTGACCGCATGGGGCCAGCTGCCCGCCGGCAACGCCGTCGAGGTGGGAGACCCGCTGTTCCCGCGCCTCGACGTCGACGAGCTCAACTTTGATGAATAATTTCATAAAAGGGGACAGTCCCCTTTTATGAAATTTCCACCCGACCTGTGAGAGGGTTATGTCTGACCGATTGAAGATGCCGCTGGAGCATGATTTCAAGTTCTACCAGCGGCGCAAACACGATAAATGGCGCGAGGTGCCGGCTCCCGAGCCGGCCCTCGAGGCGCCTATCGCCGATTCGCATGCCCATATCCACATGCTGCCAGACCCCGCATGGGAGCTGGTGCGGTGTGCCGCGAACGGCGTCGGCTTCGTATGCGAGATCACCGACCCGTCTGAAGACGGCTCGCGTCCCTTCGAAGAGCTCGATTCCTGGGAAGAGCAGGCGAGCCGACAGCTCGACGGCTCCGCTTCGCCGACCTACGTGCGCATTGCCGTCGGCGTGCACCCGCACAATGCCAAGCTTTACGACGAATCCGTTGAGGCCGCGCTCGTCGAGCGTCTCGCCGACCCGCGCGTGGTCGCGCTGGGTGAAATAGGCCTCGACTACCACTACGACCTTTCGCCGCGTGACGTACAGCGCCTGGTTTTCAGGCGCCAGATCGCCATCGCGAAGGAAAAGGGCCTGCCCATAGCGCTTCACTTGCGCGGCGGGGAAGACCCCGTTGCTGACGACGCCCACGCCGAGGCGTTCGCTATCTTGCAGGAAGAAGGCTTCCCCGAGGCGGGTACCCTCCTGCATTGCTGCGCGCTGCCGCCCGACCAGCTGAAGGGCTGGATTGACGCCGGTTGCTTTATCGCATACGGCGGCGCGCTCACGTTCAAGAACGCTGACGATGCGCGCGAGGGGGCCAAGCTTGTGCCGGCCGACCGGCTGCTGCTCGAGACCGACTCGCCGTACATGACGCCCGAGCCCATGCGAGGGGCGGCGTGCACGCCGGCGCATGTCGTGTTCACGGCTGCGTGCCTTGCCGAGGTTCGCGGCATCGCCCCCGGTGATGACCGCCGCGCCTTCCTGCAGCAGCTTTACGACAACACGTTGCGGTTCTATCGCGTTGCGGGACAAGGGGACGTTTCCCTCGTCCACGGCGTGGTTGGGACGCGCGACGCTCGCAATGGCGCGGACGAGGGAAACGTCCCCTTGTCCCGGAAGGGGGTTGAGGCATGAATCGCGTGATCATCATGGGTTCGCCGCGTTCGAACGGCCGAAGCGCGCATCTGGCCGAAATGCTGTTCGAGGCCAACATCGACGAATGCCCCGAGGACGAGATCTACCTCGTCCCCGTGTCCGAGCTCGAGATAGGCCCCTGCATCGCCTGCGGCGCCTGCCGCAGACAAACCGAGTTCGAGGTCGAGGGCGAAAATGGCGAGGCGAAGACCGTCT
>OCVV012886413.1_pt1 | contig 22379 bp, 18 predicted proteins | sample 1539721 | NCBI WGS metagenome assembly OCVV01 (sample SAMN02144230, study PRJEB22623) | gut metagenome | biome: sheep rumen | host: Ovis aries | place: New Zealand
AAAAAATAAAACCCGTTCGATGAACGGGTTTTATTTTTAATGCCTTTGAAAAGAGAAGCGATTACTTCGAAATCTTCGCGAAAGCGGCGTCGAGTTTTGCCAAAGCTTCATCCGCTTCAGCAGCCGAGATGTTCAACGGCGGAAGCATACGGAGAACATTGCCCTTGGCCGAAAGCACCATCAATTTTTCTTCACGCGCAGCGGTAATCACCGAGCCGACCGGGAGCTTTTCATCCAGAGCAAGGCCTAGGATCAAGCCTTCTCCACGGACAGCGAGAATCGAAGCATACTTTTCAGCAAGCTTTGCAAGACCCGCGCGAAGCTGAGCCGAACGTTCTTCCACATTCTTCAACATGGACGGATTCGACACCTGTTCCACCACAGAAAGACCCGCAGCGCAGGCAATCGGGTTACCGCCAAACGTCGTCCCGTGATCACCCGGTTTCAATTGATCCGCAATCTTCTGGCGCAAAAGGACTGCGCCGAGCGGAAGACCGCCGCCGATTCCCTTCGCAAGAGAAACCAGGTCCGGCTTTAAACCATACTTTTCAAAACCGAGGAACGTGCCGAGACGGCCGATACCAGCCTGCACTTCATCGAGAATCACGAGGACGCCGAATTCTTTCTGCAAGCTGTTGATGGTTTCGACCATTTCCTTCGAAAGGGTCATCACGCCACCTTCTGCAGCAAGACTTTCGAACATGATCGCGCAAGAATTGCCGTCGATTTCCTTCCGAAGAGCATCCACATCGTTCCAAGGAACGTGCACAAAGTCACCCGGCATGGAACCGAAACCTTCACGAATGGAAGGCTGGCCCGTTGCGGAAAGAGCGGCAAAAGTACGACCGTGGAAGCTATTGATGAACGTCACGATCTTCTGGCGATGTGCTTCACCCTTGCGATTAAAATATTTACGGGCGAACTTGATGCAGCCTTCATTCGCTTCCGTACCCGAATTGCAGAAGAAAGCCTTGTCGAAGCCGGTAACTTCCAAAAGTTTCTTTCCGAGGTTAATCTGCGGATAGTTCGGATACAGGTTGCTGATGTGGTTAAAATGATTCAGCTGATCCACGATCGCAGCCTTGATGCCCGCATTCTGGTGACCGAGACCGTTCACGGCAATGCCTGCGACAAAGTCCAAATACCGATTACCCTTTTCATCGAACAGGTAAGAGCCTTCGCCCTTCACAAAGTTGATATCGACCTTGCCGTAAAGCGGCGCAATAATCTCTTTATCCTGTTCCAAAAGATTAGCGAAGGATTGTGCCATAGTTCAATTCTCCCTGAATTTGTTTTACAAACGTGTCCGCATCCTTCCATCCGAGAATGTGGATTTCACCGAGTCCGAGCTTGATTGCCTTGATGCTTTCCTTCACCTTCGGAATCATGCCTCCGCTAATCGTACCGTCGGCGATCAATGCTTCGACCTTAGCTTCATCCAGGCTCGACACGAGATTCTTTTCCTTGTCCAGAACGCCCGGAACATCGCTCACGAGAAGGAATTTGTCTGCCTTCAAAGCAATCGCAAGTTCCGAAGCCGCCGTATCCGCATTCACGTTCCAAGCGACACCGTCTCCAATGGAAATCGGACTGACGACAGGCGTCCAGCCAGCATTCCAAAGGTCCGTCACAATCTTCGGATTGACCTTTGCAATGTTACCGACCTGCCCAAGGTCAACACCGCCTTCGCGCTTCTTCGCTTCAAAAAGTTTGCCGTCCACACCCGAAATTCCGATCGCGGATGCGCCTTCATTTTCGAGCATACGAACGAGCTTCTTGTTCACATGGCCAGAGAGCGTCATTTCGACCATCTTCATGATGCTCGGAGTCGTCACTCGCAGACCTTCGATAAATCGCGGTTCTTCCGAAAGAAGCGCAATATTCTCGTTGATATCCTTACCACCACCATGCACCACTGCCACCTGGAAACCCAGGGCAGAGAGCTTAGCGATCGCGCGAGTAAAATCTAGGAGCTTGGACTCGTCGATTGCGAGACTGCCACCGATTTTAACGACGACTTTTTTCATTTCTCTGTGTACCTCTTTTGTGAATTTTTCGTGGGAACAAATTTATTTATTAATCCCCGAATTTTGCACCGGCCATTCGAAATGAACCGCCTGTAGCGCAAAAATTCCGATTCGCACGTTTTTTAGCCAATTTTCGTTCTTTTTACTTAAAGAATTGTTATATTCAAAGGAAGTACCACCCGAATGGGCTAAAATTCGTCGTTTCGGCTCATTCACAACAGAAGGCAAGATCTATGGCAATTAAAAAGGTTTGGCTCGATGAATCCGCTGGTGAATGCATTTGCTGCGGCGCCTGCGAAGGCGTTTGCGATGCAGTGTTCTCCGTTCCTGAAAAGATGCAGGTGAACGAAAGCGCTGACTTCAACCAGTACGAAGCAGACATCAAGGCAGCAGCAGAAGGCTGCCCGGCTCAGGTCATCAAGTACGAATAATCTTCTTTCCTAAGCAAAAAGAAGAGCGGTCCCTGTCAAAAGGAACCGCTTTTGTTTTAAACGATCCGGATCCTAGTCCAAAATATTTTTTGCCGCATACTGGGTTTCATATTCCATGCGCAGCCACTCCGCGGACCGAGCCTTTGTTACCACCCGGATTTCATCGAGCGATCCGTTCCACGTTTCCGCTTCCACATCATTACCGCCCACGCGGAACGGGAGCACCATGTCGATATCCCGCAACTTCAAATAAACGGGTCCGCTCACCTGTTCCCCGTTCACATACATCGACATGGAATCGTTTTTCGAAACCAAGCTGAGCATATTCCACTTTTCCAAATCAATCCGATTCAACGCTCCCGAAAGCGAATCCCAATTTACCACGTCATAAACCGCGAACACGTCCGTGTTCGTTTCGAAGTACCACTGGAAAAGGGTCGAGTCCGCCCAGGAAGCTCGCTTGGCAAACAGAATCTGATGATTGCCATTATCTCCATTCCAAAGCGCCCAGACCGAAAGCGTGAAATCTCCAGAGCAAGGATTGATGGAATCCAAAGAAATGTACTGACCTTCTGTAAGGGTCGCTCCATAACCGATGACGCCATAAGCCGCGTCGGAATCTGTCGCGGCATGAATTTTTGCATCGCCGTTCATGTGCACACTCGCCATAACGGAATCTTTTTCAAAGAAAGCGCCTTTGGGCTTTTGAGCTTCTTCTCGAAGCATTAAGTACAAATTCACCGAATCCTCTCCGGCCAGCAAAGAATCCAGTCGAATCCACAAAACCCCTTGAGATGCCGTCGGAGTCCAATAATCCACTTCAAAATCCAGTTCGCTTCCGTCTTCCGCGAGCACCTTCAACATATCCGGATCTTCAAAAATTTCAAAATCGATCCGGTCGTTAAATTTTACCGGCATGACAAAGCCGTAAAGGTTTTGCGTCGGAGATTTGGAAAGCGGAACCGAGACGAGAACCTTTAGCGGATCCGTCGAATCCGTCGGAGTATCGACGATCACCATCACGGAATCTTTTGCATCCGAAAGTTCCAGCTGCGGAAGGCGCATTTTTCCCGAATCGATATCGACCGTCGAGAATTCAAAATGGGCCTGCGGGATTCCATCGAGCATATACACAAGCGAAAGATTTCCATTCGGCACGGCTTCAAAAGAGAAGTTCCCATTCGAGTCCAAAGGCGACACGAGATCCGTGCCGACAATGCGCACAGAACCTTTCAACTGCGACGCAATCGATCCCGAAAGAGCCTTGTCTTCGCCAAGAATGTATTTCACAGAATCTTTCACCGCATTCGACAGGAATTTTTCCGAGTCCAAAGACAAATACAGAACTTGCATTTGGGCAGGCATATCGCTAAACGCAAAATATCCGAGACTGTCCGTCAAGGTTTCGACAGAGTCCGTCACACCCAAACCATTCCAGGAATCCGCATATGCGACCACACGCGCCGATGCAGCCGGTGAGTTTCCGTCTGCGAGGAACACACGCCCCGCAATCGAATTTCCAATATCCGTCACGCCGCCACTATGACGATCGTCACTGCAACCCACCCAAACGCCGCAAAGGATTACGAACAGGCAAAAGAAGCTCCATTTATTCCGCTTCATGTTTCGTCTCCTTTTCATTTTTTTTGCTCATCGGAAAGGCAACGACCATCATCTCATAAACTTTATCGACAATGGAATCGTCCGATGCTTTCGCTATAATTTTTTGCCTCGCTTCTTCTAAAACTTTAACTGCATAATCATAAGATTTTTCGCTCATGGCGAGAGTCGTAAACGTTGCAAAGCGTTCAAAAGGCTTCTTGGTTTCAATCGCCCCGATTGCATGCTGCACATATTCGCGCCGAATTTGGCGCAGTTCCATCGGAGAGACCTGCTTTGCATCGAGCATTAAAGACGTCCGCTTAAACTTTCCGGATTTGTCCTTTTCGACAAGGCCCCATCGAAGCATATTGTCCACGGCAACCCGGGCTTCTTCCGTAGAAATGGCCGGGTCTACAGACCGCGCAAGCTGCATCATATCGCCGTTAAAATCCGGGTGAACGACCAGTTCGCGAAGAATCGGATAATACCACTTCGAAAAAAATTCCTTCTGATCGTGCGAAATGTGGGCAAATTCATTTTGAGAGCGAATTTGAATGATTTCATCCCAAGCGCTTTCGCGTTCTTCCACTCGTTTGGCCTGATTGTATTCCACAAGAGCCGCAAAATATTTTGACTGTCGATGATCCAGGTTCATTGCCTTCGTCATTTTTTCAATCGACTTCGGAGTCAAATTGAACCTTCCCCGGATAACATTCAAACAGTAAGAAGAAGAACTAAAGCCGGCTTTGGCAGCAAAAAACCGATGCGAAAAAACAGCGCGCATCTTTTTTTGCTCGTCAAAATAATCTTGAAGAAAACGACGGTAATCGTCGTAATCAAATAGTTTATCTACAGCCGACATATCCAATTCAAACATAAATTTTTACACACCAAAAAGCAAAAATTATAGGACGCTCCGTTGATTGAAGGGCTTTCTCACAAAATTCCATTTAAAAATTTACACGGCCAACCCGCAGGTCAGCCGTATTTTGAACCAAAATTCGTGTAAAAAGCGTTTTTTAGAGAATCCAGGTAACTTCGTTCCCTTTGCGGTCTAGCGGTTTACGAAGCGGAAGTCCATCCGGAGTTTCCGGGTAACCGATCGCGACCGAGGCATAAACGCGTTCATCTTCACGCAGACCCAATTCTTTCAAATACGAAAGAAGCGAGGGATCTTCGTTCAGCCAACGGAGCTGATTAATCCAGCAGCTTCCGAGATCAAGTTCATTCGCTTCGAGCATCATATTTTCAATTGCGCAAGCGGTATCTGCCATATTGTTGCCATAATCCTTTTGATTCGCGACAACAATCAGAACCGGAGCCCGATAATTGAAAACGTAGTTCCCGGTTTTCGATTGCAAAATGGAATTGCGGATACTCTTATACATCCCTTCGCAAACTTCCATTTTGGCAAAAGCTTCTTGAACAAGCGTCACCAGCTTTTCGAGCACATCCTTTTTTTGGATTACCAAAAAATGCGCCGTCTGATTATTGCCTCCGCTCGGAGCATAACGCCCTGCATCCAAGATCTTTTCCACCTTTTCCCTTTCTACGGGAATCGGCTTGTAAACACGGGTACTCCGTCTAGAAACAATCGCATCCAATACGTTCATCGTTCCGCCTTTTCAAAAAGAATCATGGTTTCCAAATGCGGTGTGCCCGGGAACAGATCCAACGGTTGAATTTTAGAAACCTTGTAATGGGCAATTCTCCACTGGTTCACAGAACGCGGGATTTCGTCCGTGCCGCAGAATACATGCAAAACGCGATTGGGGTTTCTCTTGGCCAGAGCGGGTATCACACCCTGTTCCACGCCTTTGCGCGGTGGGTCAAGCAGAACAATTTCCGGTTCGCGGAACTTCGGGATTTTCTTTTCCACAAATTCACCGTCGATTTTTCCCGCAAGGAATTTTGCATTCATGCGTTTTAAGAATCGAGCGCTGTTCTTCGCATATTCAATCGAAGGGCCTTCCCATTCCACGCCGAAAGTAGACTTCGCTTCCTTGCCGATGCCGAGAGAAAAAAGTCCATAACCGCAGTAAAGGTCGAGCATGTGCTCTTCCGCATTCGGCTGTAAAAGTTCCTTCGCCTTAGAAAGCAGATTCGGAATCTGTGATTCGTTGATCTGGCTAAATCCTGTGACCGGATACTTCAAACGGATATCGCCTAAGTCGAGAGAAAGATCCTTGGGGCCGTAAAGTGTTTTGAACGCCAGCGCGTTCGTCGGGCGTTGAGCTTCCAAGTAGTAGTCGGAGCGGGTCGGATCAAAATAGACATGAGCCGAAAAAATGCCGAGGTTCGAAGCGGTCAAATGTTCTCCCATGAGCTTCAATTTACGCACCACGGAAGCGTTCATTTCGTTCACATTGAAGATGACCGTGCGACGCTTGTAAGAGCCTCGGATAATCAACCAGTTCATCGCTTCGGCAAGAACCTTAAAAACCGGCTTTTTCAAGTTGTCTTCAACAAGCTTATAGATTGCCAGATGTTCTTCCGGTTCCAAAGGCTCCGCATATTCCGAACAATCATCGTCTTCGCCAAAGACCAGAGCGAATTTTCCATTTTCAAAAACCGCACGACGTTTTGTCGTGGTTCGGTATGAACGCGGCAGCGGACTTGCCAAGACTTCTTCCGGAGAAGGAAGGCCATTCTTTTCACAGAACAACGCAAAGGCTTTGTTCTTGACAGCGAGTTCGTCTTTATAGTCCAAGATCGAAACAGAAAGAAGCGGAAGGCTCGAAAGGGCCTTTGGCATCGATTCGCGAAGAGCATTTGAAAAAGTGATCATTTTGCGTTCTTTGAAATAAGGATGACACGAATGCCGGTTGTATTTGAAGTATAATCTGGAAGTTGCTTTTCTGCGTTATCCAAAGCGAGTTCCTTTGCCACCGACGTCCAATTTCCACCGCGGAGGGTCGTGTCGGCAGTCCACTCGGCCACATTGCCGGCGACATCGTAAAGGTTCCAAGCATTGGGCAATTTTTGAGCGACGGTTTGATAGGAATCCGTCAAATGATTGTATTGCGCATAGTCTGCCGCTTTGGCACTTCCCCAATAATAATTGCCCGTCGTACCGGCCCGAGCCGCAAATTCCCATTCTTCACCTGTCGGGAGTCTCACGGCCGAAACGTTCCAATTCGTCGTCAGTCCGACAATTTTATTTCCGGCTTTCACCGAAGAGTAAGAATAGGCGGTATCTAGGCCCAAATACTTGGAAAGCGCATTTGCAAAGAGAACCGCGTCATACCAGGACACGTTTGAAACCGGGAAAGAGTCGCCCACCGCCTTTACCATTTGCGAAGGAAGCGTTCCCATTACCGCTTCATATTCAGCCTGAGTCACTTCTGTCTGCAAAATAGAGAATGCAGAAGTTTCAACCCAAGTAAGCCCTAATGCGTCACCGCTCGAAGAACTAAGCCCTGCCGAAGACGAACTCGTCTCCTTCGCAGAACTTCCCGTGACAGCGCATTCCGGGCAATCCAGGCTCCCCGTCTCCCCATTCGTCGGCGAAGAACACGCAAAGAGAACAGCAAGCAGGAGTGCCATCAAAGGCCATAGTGTTTTTAGGAATCGCATGATCTTTCTCCGTTAACGGACAACACCGACTCGATAAAATTTTTCTTTCTTTTTGCCCGAAATGAACTTGACCTTCAGCCGCACCGTGTAAACGTCGCTACCCAAACGGGAAATGTCCAAATGGTCCGTCTGATTTTTTCCCTTGTTTGCTGCACCAAGCTTTTTGGAAAAGACGCAAAGTCCTGTAATATCGTAAAATTCAAGCGTCGCCGATTTTGCATTCATGCCTAACGTGTAACGCACATTTGCCACGCCACCGCGTACCGGATTCGGGTACACAAAGAATTCTTCGATGCTCTCCACGGAATCGCTTACAGCAGGCGCCGGAAGTTTCGATGCATCAAAATAATCCAAGCGATCATAACCTGCGCCCGGGACATTCCAAGATCTAGCCATCACCGTCGATTCGGTCGAAGCCTTCACCAAATTGTAACCCGTAACTGAATGCCGTTGGAACGCGTAAACCTGAGGAGTTTTGAGAGAATCAATCGTTCTATCGACAAAGAATGCCATCGGATAGACCGTTTCCCCATATTCAAAATTTCCGGCCGCAATCGGGAATCCATCCGTTATCGCCTTCCCCTTGGAATTGAAAGCCATCAGCATACCGCCATTGGTACCGACCAGGATTTCCGGCAAGGAATCCCCCGTCACATCCATAATCAGCGGATCCGAAAGGAACGCATATTCCGGCAAATTCTTGGTGACCGTTACCGGGAAACCCGAAAGGACAATTCCCGAGCGGTCAATCGCATAAACGCGGTTATAACCGAGGAACACAGCATCCGGATAGCCATCGCCATTCACATCGCCAATCGCGATAGGAGACGATTCTTCCATTTCCAAATTCGTCCCGTCGTTTCCTCGCTTAAAGGATCGCGGAGCAAAAATCACTGTCGCGGAATCGTTTGCGCGAACCATTGTTCCGTAACCATGGCTTCCGAGAATAAACATCTCCGAATTTCCATCCCGGTCAAAGTCCGAGCAGGCCACTCTAAAGCTTTGCTTCGAAACGGCAATCAAATTCTTGTCCTTCATTTTCGGAGTCGCGAGTTTTTGAACACGTCCCTCGCTATTCTTAAACAAAGCGATTTCCGCATTCTTTCCGACAAAAGCGATGTTATCCGATTCTTCATCCACACAAAGAGCCATGTCTTGCGGAATAAAGTCTTCGGGCAAGTTAAAACTTTCCACCTTCGAGAGGTTTGAAGTTTTAATGCGGTACAACTTGTTCGAATCCGAAACATAGGCGTAGCCGTTTCGAATCATCGGGCCCAAAACCGGAGACTTTAACGATGCAAGTTCCTGATCGTATTGAACCTGGTCGATTGCCGAAGAAAGGACTGTGCGGACAAGCCCTTTCTTTTGATGCAAACTGAAAATGGAATCATTCACAGCCGCTAGGCCCAGAAGCTTTCCATAGGAACGTCCCAAACGGTAAAGCGGAACCGCCTCCGTAGAATCCACATTGGAAATGGCAGGAGTTTTGACAGTCGTATCGCTTTCCATTAAAGCCTTGCCCGAAGCCGACATCACCTGCAGCGTACCGTCAGCAGCCCCGAACACAATCAACTTTTCTCCTTCGCCGACAGACATTCCTTCCGGATAATCGAGCGCCACCGCACCACGAACAGCCGCATTCAAGCCGACATTCTTCGGGAACTCGGAACCGGAAATCAAAGCATTCTTTGCCCAAGAAATCGTCACCGGGATCGAAGACGCGACAAAGTTCACCACGCTATCGCCCATAAAGGCGTTCGCCGTTTTTTCCTTGTGGAAATTCTTCGCTTTTTTCGCCGTCACCGTAATGCCCGTATAACCGCCTGTTGTCGACGCGGTATTGCCGTAGCCCGATGGCTTAATCGACCAAACCGTATCCATCAGCGAATCTTCTTTTTGACGCACATGCGGAATCAAGTCCGAACCGGATCCGTAATCATACGTATCCTGCCCAAGCGCATTCTTGAAAGTTTTTCCAATCGAAAGGATTCCATCTGCTTCCGCAAGCATAATGCCATACTGGTGATCGCGTACCGTATCGCCACCCCAGAAATTCACAACGCCATAAGGCAAGCCTTCTCTCAAATACCAATCGTTCACCTTCCACACGGCAACGCCACTCGAAGGGAGTCCCGCATCAAAAGAAGAAAGGTTCACAATCACGCCGTTCAGTTTTTTATTGTTCTTTTCACATTTTCCTTTCGCATCGCAAATGGAGTCTTCAAAGGCAATGTGTAAACTGTCCACAGAATAAACCTTCGTCACGACTTCATAATCTTCTTCGGCGGCAACGTCCGAGGCAGGCACATACGAGACCGCGATTTTTGCCGAATCTCCCAAAGAACGTTCGCGGTTTTCAATCAAAAGATATTCGTTCGAAGTCAGCGGGACCTTGATAATTTCTGTCCCGGCGCCAGAACCTGCGGCAACTACATTTTTCGTCACCGATCCAGAGCTTGGCGGGTAAACGGTTTCTACGCTCGCCCAGCCCATATAAGCGCGCAACCATGCAGAAGGAAGAACCGGAAAGAATCCATTGCCCGCATTGTAACCGGCAAAATCCATCAGGTCAAAATAGCCCAATCGAGAAATTCCCTGTACCCCATCATAGGTATTCGGCATGCCGAGTTCTCGACCAATCTGGTACACGATCGTTCCATTGATGCCCCAGTTCAGGCCATCCTGCGAAGCGGTTTCACTCGTCACCATGACCGTCTTCAACGTATCGAAATTCGCCCCCGGAACAATCATGCCCTTCAAATCTTTTGCACAGTTTCGAGTCGTATCCGTCGAATCGAGATAGCTCCAAAAATCCTGCGTCACATAGGAATCCATGAAATCGCCCTGAGTGTCCGCATTATTGGTTCCCATGCTCCCGCCATCAAGCAAGCGGCTTGCTCCCGCGTGGATAATCATAAAGGCACGTTTCGTATTCGCCGACTTCGGTTGCGGAACAATAAACGGATTGTCAAGCGTATCCTTCGACTGATTCGCTGCCGTGACCGCATCCCAAATAAAGCTCACGTAATCTCGAGTGCGGGCATCGTCGAATTCCGCGTTTTTTTCACCTTTCTTTTTGGCCGTACGGTTATACTCAATGATGTAGTGATTGACGGTGTAAGGTTCCCCACTCGGGAAAATGCGAGCCTTAATCACCAGATTTCCATTGCTCACCGCTTTATAATAATTATTGGCAAATTCAAAATGCTTTTGCCAATAAGCAGCACTCGCTCGGTGACCGCTCGGATCCAAGCTGTAATTCGCATTAGAAGTATCACTGTCCGAATCAAAACGGCCAGTTCCCGTCGTTAGGGAATTGTCCGGGGACTCCTGCAAAAACTGCACGCGCAACGCAAAAATTTCAAGCGTGTCGACAGCAAAGGAAGACGCGAACAACGCAAGCAAAGCGAAAAAGAAAAAACGTTTCATATTCAAAAACTACAAAATCCTAACGATTCAAAGGTTGATAGTTCTGGGGAACCGGCAATCGCCACGTTCCGCTGCCCCATTCCGCATCGGTTTGCACTTTTTTTATGCGGATCGTCATCACCCATTCGCCGTTCCGATAGGCCCGGGTTTCCACAGGCGAAATCACCGTTCCGAACTCCGCATAATCAACAAATTCCAAGCGTTCCGCTCCCTGCGAAACTTCTACAACGCGGCCGTCCGCATTCAAAACAGCGACAAACGGGATTCCGCTTGCGCCCGAGCCATAGATTTTTTTTAGGGAAATCGAATCCGAAATCAAAAATTCCCGAGTAGAATCGATCGACCCTCCGCGAGGCAAGGATTCTCCCCAAAAAAATCCGGCAATCTGATGGATGTCAAAGCGCGGAATTCCGGCAAAGCCTCCGAGCACATTCCCTTTGCCCAAGGCATACGTCTTCTGCGTCGAAACGGTCAAAGTCCAGCCCGTATCGCTCCAAAGGACAGAAGCCACCCCAACCCCCATCGGGCCCGAAAATTCCATGCGATACCGTTTGTACGGCACAGCAAACAGCACCCCCGAAAGGGTCTCAGAACCTTCTTCGGAATCATTCACTTCAATCGAAAACTTGGCTTTTAAACTATCCGGCGGAGCCATTTCCATCGACTCCGCAGGTCCCTTCGCCAAACGCGGTCCACAGCCGACAAGCATCCATGCAAAAGCGAAGATCGCGAAAAAAGGGAAAAGCTTTTTCAAGGTGCCTTCCCGGAATCCTTTTCTGCGGCCGGAGCCTTTGCGGGTTCCTTTTGAACGTTTTCAGCTTCTTTAATCGCCTGCTTCAAAATCTCGATTTGCTTTTTGGCGTTTTCATTTTTCGGATCGATGTTCAACACTTTCTGATAATAATCCAAAGCGCGAGCATTTAACGAAAGAGCCTGGCAAATCGCCGCCAGATGCGCATAAATCGAAGTATCCTGGTAGAACATTTCCTTTAAGGAATCTTCCGCAGCTTCGACCTGTTCCATCATCGCCAGGGCTTCTTTATACTTTCCAAGACGATACAGCGCCCAACCTTTCGAATCCTTATAAGCGACATTCGACGGTTCCATTTTAAGCGCTTCATCAATCAAAGAGTTTCCCCACTTCACTTCGTCCGGAGAGCGATTCATATCCACCAGGTAATAGCCCAAGTGGTTTTTCGCGGTCGCATCTTGCGGATACTTCACAAAGATTTTCTTGAAAACCACAATGGCCGAATCGACTTGATCATACATCAAAAGATTCGAAGCGTAAGCGAACAAAAGGTTCGGAGTATCGCCCGCCATTTTCGATGCCGCCATATAATGATCGTCCGCCAGTTTTCTTAACGCCTTTGCGGAATCGAGTTTTTCCGGAGTCGTCGGAGCCCGTTCCAAATCTTCCGCATTCATCTGCAAAAAAGTTCCATAGCTGTAATGGGCGTTCGCCATATCCATGGTTTCCGCCGTTTCAAACTTGCGAAGTTCTTCGAGGTTTCCCGATTCCTGAATTTTTGCACGCATCGAATCCAACTTCGGATTTGGAGCTGTTGCCGTTTCCAAAACTTTATAGGCCTTCTGGTAAGCGCGCATTTTCGCATAGCGGACAAGCAGTGCGGAACGATAAGCCAAGGGTTCTTTGTCGTAAGCCTTTTCCAAATACTGCAAGGATTTTGCAGAATCCCCATCTTCTAACGCATAAACGCTCAGCATGCCAAAAGCAGAGGCCGCATACTTATCCGTCGTCGCCAAGCGATTCCAATGGACAAGCGCCTGGCTCTTCTTTTCCAGCTTGGTTTCAAGCAGCGCCAAATTCATCAGCACATGGTAATTGTCCGGATGACGTTTATAAATCGCTTTCAGCGAATCCACGGCAATGGTATCCTGATTCAACCCGACATACGCCGCAACCAAAAAGGCAACCGAAAGAGAATCGTCCGCAAAAGCGGTATCCGCACGGAACTCTTCAATTCCCGAAAGCGCTTCTTCAAAGCGCTTCATTCCAAAGAGCAAGCGGATTTGATTTTCCAAATAAATTCTTTCACCACGCGCTTCATAGACTTCGCCAAAAAGATCCGCCATCAGGGAATCCTTTTTCGCATTGGCCAATAAGGAAATTTGGCGATCAAGCATCGACTGCGGAAAGCCGATCTGCGGAAGAAGCATTGCATAAACGCGAATCAGTTCGTCATAATTATGGACGATTTCTAGCAAAAGCGAATATTCATAGGCGGCGCGAAGATTTTGATCGCTGGAATCCACCGCTTTTTTATAATAGGCGAGGGCGCTGTCCAAATTGGACTGTTCGCTGTACACACGGCCCAAAAGCGCATATTGATTGCTCGTCTGCTTTCCTTTTAAATTCTTCGCTTTTTCAGCAAGCGCAAAAGCTTCTGCAGAAGCACCGCGCATTTCCATCAATTCCAAAACGGAAAATGCGAGATAGCGATTTTCGGGATCCGATTCGTACGCATGCATCATGAACTGCTCGGCAAGGTTATATTCACCCTGATTTTGCAGAGCCAATGCGCGCAGATAAGAACCATGCGCAATTTCTAAACGCAGCAGTTCCGCGCTATCCATTTTTACAGGATAACGGGATTTTTTGACAGAATCCGCGGACAGTAAATTTGCAGGCGCCTGCTGCACCACGACCTGTTTCGAACCGCTACAGGCTACGAGTGCAATGCTCGCAAATAAAGCGATGACAAGCTTCAGACGCATGAATTCCCCTTATTCCGCCACGATAAGATTTACACGAGAACCCGCCGAAATCACAGTTCCCGCCGCCGGATCCTGTTCCAGAACCAAGCCAGACTGCTCCCCGGAATTCTTACGGCGTTCGGTCTTTCCAATGATAAAACCCGCCGTACGCAAATTCGAAAGAGCTATCGCCAGACGTTGGCCAGTCACTTCCGGCATTTCCGTCTTGGCGCCCTTTGCGCCCGAAGACAGGAAGATGTCTACCGTATCACCCTTGTGAACCAAAGATCCTTCCGAAGGATTCGTGCGCACGACTTTGCCTTTCGAAAGATTCGGGTGCGGCATCGAGAACGTCAAGCCCACAGCGAGTCCCGCCTTTTCGATAGCGGCAATCGCTTCAAAGCCGTTCTTGTCAAAAAGATCCGGAACCGTATACTGGTGCAAACCTTCCGAAATCGTCAGGTGAATCGTACGCCCCGGCTTCGATTTTTGACCGGCAATGGGATTCTGGCGCATCACAAGGTCGATATCATAAGCGTTGCTGTATTCGCGTTCTTTCGCAAAGAGAACGTTAAAGCCAGCGTCCGTCGCTTTTTGAAGCGCAGCCGTACTATCCAAGCCTTCGAGAGCCGGAACCTTTTTTTCATCCACACTTGCACGTGCGACGATCGGCATCACAACCCTGTTGAAAAGGATTGCGCATAAAATAAGCAGAATCGCCAGCAAGAGAAGCGCATAGATCCAAGGCTTCGTCCGAAGGACGCGATGAATAAAATTTTCCTTACCGGACTGCTCTGCCATATTAGTCCTTCGAATTCAATTCGTGGAGTTTACTTTCTTCCGAAATCACCAGATCCTTGCCCATGAGCGAAATCGTTCCGTTGCGAGAAAGCGTCGAGAACACGCGGCTTACCGTTTCACGGGTCGTGCCAGACATTTCTGCAAACTGCTGCTGCGTTGGGCGGTTACGAATCACCGTCACCATTTCGCCATTGCGTCCATGGATGCGGACTCCGCGGTCTTCTATCAAGCTCAAAATGGTTCCTGCGACACGTCCATAGACAGACATCGTTGCAAGAGAACCGATTTGGCGATTGGCATTGCGCAGGCGACGGCTCATCTGCACAAGCAGCCCCGCGGCAAGTTCCGGCGTTGTCTTTAAAAGCTGAAGGAAGTGCTCACGGCGAATGATCAACACTTTGGTCGGCTGAACCGCTTTAACCGAAGCGGACCTAGGTTCGCCGTCGATCAAAGACATTTCACCAAAAGAGTCGCCACGGGAAAGGAGCGAAAGGATCGTTTCCTTTCCGTCAGTTCCCGTCACGTAAACTTTGACTTCGCCAGACGCAATGAGAAACAGCGCGCGAGTTGATTCATCCTTTTCAAGGATAATCGTTTCATCACGGCCATATTCATTCGTAATGACGAGCGACGCCAACTGCGAAAGTTGATCTTCCGAAAGTTCCGAAAAGAGATCGACTCCCTTCAGAAGTTCAATGCTGCTTTCGTCCGCCATAAGCTCCTCCTAATCGAAATTACTTCAAGTCGATGATGATGCTTTCGTCGCGATGAGCCCCGATCGAAATCATTCCGATCTTCACACCGACGAGCTTCGCCATCTCTTCAAGATACTTCTTCGCATTGGCCGGGAGTTCATCCCAGGTTTTGCACTTCGTCGTATCCTGCTTCCAACCCGGAAGCGTTTCATAAACCGGCTTGCAACGGCCGACCTTGGAAAGCTGGTTCGGGAAGATATCGATCTTTTCACCATCACATTCGTAATGCGTGCAGACCTTGATTTCATCGAACGTATCCAGGACGTCAAGCTTTGTGATTGCAAGGTGGGTAAGACCGTTCACGAGAGCCGCCTTGCGGACCACCGGAGCATCGAACCAACCGCAACGACGATTACGGCCGGTCGTTGCACCATATTCATTACCGAGCTTGCGAAGCGTATCACCGGTTTCGTCCAAAAGTTCTGTCGGGAACGGGCCGTTGCCAACGCGGGTCGTATAAGCCTTCACGACGCCGACAACCTGGTCAATTGCCGTCGGACCGACACCGGCACCGCAGCTTGCATAACCAGCAACCGTATTGCTCGAAGTCACATACGGGTATGTACCCTGGTCCACGTCAAGAATTGTACCCTGGGCACCTTCAAAAATCAAACGCTTGCCTTCCTTCAAAGCCTGGTGAAGGACAGCGCTCACGTCGCGAACAAACGGCTTAATCTTTTGGCCGAGTTCGAGATAATCCTTGATGACCTTTTCCGGATCGATTTCCGGGACGTCATACATCACGCGGAATTCTTCATTGTGAACCTTAGCCATGGCTTCGACACGCGGACGGAGTTCGCGTTCATCCATCAAGTCGCCGACGCGAACGCCAATACGGTTCACCTTATCGCTGTAGCAAGGACCGATTCCGCGGCCCGTCGTGCCAATAGCTGCCTTACCGGCCTTCTTTTCTTTCGCCTTGTCGAGGGCCGAGTGGTACGGAAGAACAACGTGTGCGTTATCTGCGATTACAAGACGGTTTTCCGGATCCTTAATGCCCTTCGTGTGCAAGTCTTCGATTTCTGCCAAAGTCTGAATCGGATCCAGCACGACACCGTTACCGATGACACAAAGCTTGTTTTCGTGCATGATGCCAGACGGGATCAAATGGAAGACGAACTTCTTGTCGCCCACTTCAACGGTATGGCCGGCGTTCGCACCACCCTGAAAACGAACGATTACATCTGCGTCAAGCGTGAGAAAATCAACGATCTTGGCTTTTCCTTCGTCACCCCACTGGGATCCGATAACAACACGATTTGGCATATGTCCTTCTCAATGATTAAAAAGAAAACGCGAAAGGAAGGAGCTAGGTTTTTCCAAGCCCCTTTTTCGCCTTAATAATAGAAAAAAAGGCCGTGCACGCGCACAGCCTTCAAAAATGACAGATCCTTTTTACGCCTTCGGACCGTAGTCGCGTTCGCCAAAGAGAGCCGTTCCGACTCGGATCATCGTCGCGCCTTCTTCGATAGCCACTTCCAGATCTCCAGTCATTCCCATCGAAAGTTGGTCAAAATCCTTAAAAATGCCCCCACGCGCATGCATTTTTTGTTGCAAATTGCGCAAAAAAGCAAAGCATTCCCGAGAATCTTCCGCAACACCCGTATTTTTTCCGATCGTCATCAGGCCGCGAAAACGCAAATGCGCACACGGGGCATGATTTTCGAGCGAAAGCAAAAAGGACTCCGCTTCATGAATTTCAAGACCGCTTTTCGTTTCTTCTTCGCCCGCGTTTACCTGGAAAAGGATATCCAAAGTTTTACCCGCTTCGGCACAGACCTTTTCCAGTTTTTCCACAGCTTCCATACTCGCAATGGAATGAATACAGTCTGCAACCAGAGCCGCTTTTTTCAGCTTGTTGCTTTGCACAGGACCAATCACATGGCAGTGGATTTTCGGATCGCGGTCCGTGAACTTTTCGACGGCTTCCTGAACACGATTTTCACCGAAATCCGTTGCCCCGAGCTCTTCCGCTTTTTTTACCGATTCAATCGGGTGGAATTTGCTCACCCAGATCAGCTTGACGCTTTCCCGGGAGCGGTTACTTTGTGCGCAAGCCGATGCGATTCTGGATTCCAGCGATTCATACGCCGCACGCATTTCTTCTAAAGTACGTTCAGACATTTTAATCCTTCTTTGCCCGTACAGCCTTTTTCTTCGCCTTCGGGAAAAGAATTGCGATCAAATCGTCGATATGTTCTTTTGTGTGAATCTTCAGGCCCTTTTTGGCTGTCGCCGGCAATTCAACAATATCTTTTTCGTTCTGCTTCGGCAAGTAAAGCGTTTTCACTCCCGCGTCTACAGCAGCCAAAGCCTTTTCGTTCAAGCCGCCGATCGGAAGCAAATCGCCCGAAAGGCTCACTTCACCCGTAAAGGCGATATCCGGCGAAACCGGAGTCCGCGTAAAGGCGGAGAGCAGCGAAAGCGTCAGAGCGATACCCGCAGATGGACCATCCTTAGGAACGGCCCCTTCCGGAACGTGAATGTGAATGTCCGTCTTGCGAACGATCGCCGGGTCGATGTCAAAACGTTGAAGTCTTTCACGAACAAGGCTCAAGGCAATCTGGGCGGATTCCTTCATCACGTCGCCGAGTTTACCCGTGAGCAGCAAATTGCCACGGCCCGAAAGGAGCTTCGTTTCAATCAAAAGGATTTCACCGCCGACCGATGTCCAGGCAAGGCCCGTGATAACGCCAAAGTGTCCCGGTTGAGGTAAACGGTTGCTCAAAAAGCGCGGAACGCCCAAGTACTTTTCCACAAGCTTCGGGGTCAGCGAAAGCTTTCCCGATTTGCCCATGAGCGTTTCTTTCACCCGCTTACGCACAATGGTTTCCACCATGCGTTCAAGTTCACGGACACCCGCTTCTCGCGTATATTCGCGCAAAATCGTCTTGATCGATTCATCATCGAAAACGATGGAATCCTTGTTTTCCACGCCACAATTCTTGAGAGCCTTCGGAACCAGGTAATCCTTCGCGATCGAAAGCTTTTCATGCGGATAGTAGCCCGGCAAGCGGACCACTTCCATACGGTCTTCAAGCGGGGCCGGGATGGTGGCTTCGGAATTGGCCGTCGCAATGAACAGCACCTTCGAAAAATCAAGGCCCACTTCCATAAAGTGGTCAACAAATTCCGGGTTCAGTTCCGGATCCAAAACTTCGAGCATCGCACTCGCCGGATCGCCTCGGTAATCATTTCCCATTTTATCGATTTCATCGAGAAGAATCACCGGATTCATGCACTTTGCATGGCGCAAAGCCTGCACAAAACGTCCCGGCATCGAACCGATGTACGTGCGGCGGTGACCGCGGATTTCCGCTTCATCTTGAACGCCACCGAGCGTCACACGGGCAAAGTTACGGCCAAGGGATTCCGCAATCGAACGCACAAGGGTCGTCTTGCCGACACCCGGAGGACCCACAAGGCAAATAATCGGAGCCTTGTTTTCTGCCTTGGTCTGCTTCAACACGGCGACATATTCAAGAATACGTTCCTTCACCTTGTCCAGACCGAAATGCTTGGAATCCAAATTCTTTTTGACTTTCTTCAAGTCCAGATCGGTATCCGTATAAACTCCGTAAGGAATCGAAAGGAACCAATCGATATAATTGCGGGACACGGCATATTCCGGGCTTGCCGGCTGCATCAAGCGCATGCGGGCGAATTCTTCGTCCAGCTTTTCCTGGATCGCTTTGGAAAAATGCTTTTCCTTCACCTTCTGCACGAGCTTTTCGACTTCGTCCGTGTCACCGTCCGAAATTTCATTTTGCAGCATGCGGATCTGTTCGCTAATGAACCAATCCTTTTGATTCTGCTGCATTTTCTGCTGCACGTCGTCGCGAACGTGTTCCACAACGCTTTCCGCTTCAAGCGCTGCCTGCAAATAAGCATTGATGACTCGTCCCAAGCCATCCAAGGTTTCCTGTTCCAGGGCCTTTTGTTTTTGAGCCGGGGAAACTCGCACAAACGGAAGCATGGCCATGTAAGTCGAAAAAGGTTCTTCTTTCGACTTGACGTCCGCAATCAAATCCTGCGAAAGATTCTGCAACGCCGCATACTGTTCGAACAGGCGAACCCCATCCGCCATAATGACTTTTGTCAAGGAATCGTCAACCGATGCATAGTGACGGAGCGAAATTTTCGAAGAGAAGTAATTCCTTTCTTCGAGTTTTTCCGGGCGGATCAGATCCACCACGACAACGCCTTCCAAAAGGACTCGCCAGCAGCCGTTGGGCAGCGGAGATACGGACTGCACATGGGCAAGAACGCCCACCAGCGGCAAATCTTCCGGAGATACAACTTCCTTTTCCGGATCCGGCTGTAGCGCAAGAAGTATCAAATCATGATAGGAGCGAGATACCTGAAGTGCATTCTGGGAAATTTCACGCCCCACAAGGACGCGAGTCGAAGAACCCGGCGTTACAAGAGCGTCGCGTAACGGAAGCAATGGAAAATCGTGAGATAAATCCAGAGCAACGGTTTCAAGCAAATTTTCAGTATCTGGAATCGGCTTTTTCAAAAAAAATCCTTAGGCGACGATTTTCTTGTCACCTTGCGACAGAGCTTTCTTGACAAGCGTGGCATCCACCACGAGCTTCTTTGTCTTCGAGCCCGGCAGTTCATACATCGCTTTTTGCAAGGTGCGTTCCACCACCGAACGGAGGCCTCGTGCACCCGTCTTGCGTTCCATCGTAAAGGCCACAATTTCAGAAATACCGTCTTCCGTAAAGGACAAGTCGATATCGTCCATCTTGAAGAGTTTCATAAACTGTTTCACGATGGCATTCTTCGGTTCTGTCAAAATGCGTTTCAGGGCCTCTGCATCCAACTCTTCCAAGGAAACGACAACCGGCAAACGGCCGACGAGTTCCGGGATCAAACCGAAGTGAATCAAATCATCCGGTTCGAGAAGCTTAAAGAGCTTCGACAAGGAATTGTCCTTTTCCGAACGGATGTCCGCGCCAAAACCCATTCCGCCTTGGTTCACACGGTGAGCAATGATCTTATCGAGAGTTTCGAAAGCTCCACCGCAAATAAACAGAATGTTGCGCGTATTAATTTGTACCAAACTTTGTTCCGGATGTTTACGTCCACCCTTCGGCGGAACCTGAGCCGTCGTGCCTTCAAGGATCTTCAAAAGTCCCTGCTGGACACCTTCACCGGAAACATCGCGGGTAATCGACGGGTTCGCAGTCTTGCGGGCAATCTTATCGATTTCATCGATAAAAATAATACCGCGTTCCGCGCGAGCCACATCGTAATCCGCAGCCTGCAGAAGACGGACAAGGATGTTTTCCACATCTTCGCCGACATATCCCGCTTCCGTCAAAACGGTAGCGTCTGCAATGGAAAACGGGACGTTCAGGAATCGGGCGAGCGTCTGTGCCAAAAGCGTTTTACCGCTTCCCGTCGGGCCTACCAAAAGCAGGTTCGACTTTTCGACTTCCACATCGTCCTTTTCCTTCTTCCCAGCATTCGCATCTTGGTAACGCAAACGCTTGTAATGGTTGTATACAGCCACAGAAAGAGCCACCTTCGCATCGTCTTGACCGATAACAAAGTCATCCAGGTGTTCCTTCAATTCTTTCGGGGTTGGGAGCGGAGCCATGGCGGCTTCCGTTCGAGCCTTCGCAGCCTCTTTCGCAAAGTCGTCCAAAAGAAGATTGTAGCACGCCGACACACATTCATTGCAAATGTGGACATTCGCGCCAGAAATCATCTTGGCGACTTGTTCCGCAGGCTTCCCGCAAAAACTGCAGGTAATCTGAGTATGGTTCTTTCCACTTTTATACATCGAATCAGCCTTTATGCTTTAATAATCGGTTCGGCCTTGTGAGGCTTGAAGATTTCGTCAATGACACCGAATTCAAGAGCTTCTTCCGGAGTGAGGAAGAAGTCACGTTCCGTCTTTTCACGTACTTCTTCAATCGAACGACCGGAGTGTTCCGCGATAATCTTCGTCAGCATTTCACGCGTGCGGACAAGTTCCTTGGCATGCACCTGAATATCGGTCGACTGACCGGTCACCGCGCCCGAAGGCTGGTGGAGCATAATGCGGGAATGCGGAAGCGCATAACGCTTGCCCTTCGTTCCCGCAGCAAGGAGAATGGCCGCCATCGAAATGCTATCGCCGACGCAGATCGTCGCCACGTTCGGGCGAATATGCTGCATCGTATCGTAGATAGCGAGTCCGGCCGACACGTAGCCGCCCGGGCTGTTGATGTACAAAGTGATGTCTTTCTCGGGATTCTCGTATTCCAAGAAGATCATCTGCGCCATCACATTATTTGCGACTTCGTCGTTAATCGGCGTACCCAAGAAAATGATGCGTTCCTTGAGAAGACGCGAATAAATGTCATAAGCGCGTTCACCGTGACCGGTGTTTTCAATGATTGTTGGAATGACCATGAATTCTCCCTAAAAAGTTACTTGGCTTCTTCTTCCTGCTTGATGCCGACGAGCAAATCTTCAGCGAGTTCAATGCGGAGTTCTTCGCGGAGAGCCACAGAGCGACCGGACTGGCGGAAGTGGTCCTTCAAGGACTTTGCGTCAACGCCGTAAGCCTTGGCGATTTCTTCGATGCGAGCATCGACAGCAGCCTGAGTCGGTTTGAGCTTTTCAGCATTAGCGACGAATTCGAGAATGCGGTGCTTCTTGATTTCGCGGATTGCTTCCGGTTCGAGAGTCTTGAGCTGTTCTTCAGTCGGTTCGATATCTTCGTTCGTGCCAGCGTTGCGCTTCAGCGTGTACTTGATGAGGTCAACGACACGAGCGTGCGGAACGTCGAACGGGTTTGCTTCGATAAGCTTGTCGATAGCTTCGTTCACAGCCTTGTTCTTGAGAGCGTTCTTCTTGTTGTTGAGAAGGCTCGTCTGGAGATTATCCTTCAATTCGGCTTCATCCTTCACGCCAACTTTCTTGAAGAATTCTTCGTCCATCTTCGGGGCGCGGATCTCACGAACATCCGTGATTTCCACCTTGAAGTCCGCCGTCTTGCCGCGATACTGTTCGTCCTTGTGATCCTGCGGATACACAAAGTG
>OCVV012887082.1_pt1 | contig 22376 bp, 21 predicted proteins | sample 1539721 | NCBI WGS metagenome assembly OCVV01 (sample SAMN02144230, study PRJEB22623) | gut metagenome | biome: sheep rumen | host: Ovis aries | place: New Zealand
TTGAATGCTGTTTGTCAAAAGCGGCGGTGGATTGAAAAATTTCTTCTGGATTCCTCCCCTCAAAGACTTGACTTTTAATAGTTAGTCTCACTTATTTCAAGTACTTACTGTTTTGTTCTATATACCGTCTGCCACACACTCCGCCAGCTCCGCATTCCGTTCCTCACTTGCTTTTAACTCTTCCAGCACATTAACAATCTCCGGATAACACGTCTTATCCACCGGTTCAAACAGGGAGTTCCATCCTTCGGTTCCTCCGCCGAGTATCTCAAACATTAATCTACGGTATAACTCAACTGTCGTCCGGAACGACTCAATCAGCTTCTCCAATAATTCATTCGTCTGTACCTTTTGCTGCTCCTCCAGGTACAGTAATAATGCGCCCTTTCTTTCATAAAAAATTCCGATGCAATACTTAAAACCAAAGGAATCCAATCTATCCTCCCGTATTGCTTTCACAATTGTATCATACACTGCCAAACCGTATGATCGTCCATTCTCACAAATTGCTTTCATCCCCTGTACATACAGACGAAGCGCCTCCACATAAGCTTGATTCCAATCTGTCTTTTGTGCGGCTTCCGGAATTTCGCAATATAACACCGGAGCCCATTCAAAGGTTTTCCCCAGATTATTGTATAAAACCGGCATGCTGGCATTCACATTCCGACTCCCGATTCCTTTCGAAAAGAACACCTTGTCCTCATCGTCGTAACCGTAAATCACGCCAAACTCACCTGTATCGATGCCCCATACTACGCAGGCTTTGCCATCCTCGATACTTTTTTTGATTGCCGTAATTGCTTCCTTCTGCTTTACGGAATACTCCTCTGCACCCGGTGCGGCATAGTACTTCTTCGTCTGCACACCGATTCGCTCCGTAAAACGAGCATGTTCTTCCATCCAGTCATAATCCGTAATCGGCAGCGCACTGCAATTTTCATCCACACAAAACTGCGATGCAATTCCCGTTACACTTAAGAACCTCTGAAAAGTGTACTCCTTATTCCACATTCCGCAGTGCTCCAGTACACTCATCATACTGATCGCATAAGTGTTCCACGCAGAAAGCACCTCAATGTCCAGTTTCTTTTTTGCCATAGCAAACACCTCCTTTTTCTTTCTGACCCTATTATCCCACAGGAGGTATGACATATAATGTCATAGCAATTTTAAAATTCCGGAAAGTCTTTCTTTCATATACTCTCTTAACCAATTTGGTTTTATAATACGAAAATCCAAACCGCCGGCAATCAAAACGCTGATAAAAACATCCGGATCAAAAAACGCATAGGTATAGGTGTGTCCTTCCGCCTTCCCACAAAGAAAATATTCCAGCGGTGCTACCGATGCTCTTCCACCCAACATCTCAATTTCCGCAAAGTACGGTTCTCTTGTCATGCCGCTTTCATCCTCACCATTCCCCGGCTCTGCAGATATCTTAGACAAAATCTCAGCCTGTCCCTTATATTTTCCGTACCCAAAGGAACTTAATTCCTTACTCTGCTTTGCCAGCAGCCGTACTGTCTCCTTCTCGCTCTCTGACAGAAAGAAACTCGGCAACACATACTCTTTCTCATACCGATATCCTCGTTTCCGCGCACAATACAGAAGCGGTGCGTTCATGGAATCCCTCATATATTCAATATCCCGCTGTGCCTGCCTGTTAGAAATCTCAAATTGGTCCGCCAGAGTTCCGGCATTCGGATATGCATTCTCCACAACTCTATTGTGAAACCAAATCATTCTTTGATAAGCCGAAATAAGAACACCTCCCTTGTTGAATTTGAGTGTAAGGTCAAGACTATTTATAAAAATTTCCTAGACAGGATAATCAAAAGTTAAGTCTCTTCTGCCAAATCCCGAACGGCCGTGTGAAGGAAGCCCGAAACATCGTCACCGAATACAGCCTGGAAACAGAACACACCGGCTGCTGAGCAGCCGGTGCGCAAGACCCCCTTGCGTTCATGAGTGACTGGACGAGGCGGCGGTTGTCGCGGTTGTGGAGGCGATGATGGCGCACGTGGCGATTTGCTGCGCAATGAGCATGGCGATCGTTCCGGAGAGGGCGGCGGTATCCACCTCGCCGCGCGGCATGTATTCGTCCGATACAATCATCGCCGCGTGCATCAGGCGGGTTTTTCTGTCGATGCTAAAGAAGCCGTAGCCCTTCTGCTGATCCAAAAACGCGTCGACGTCCTTCATGTCCTCGGCCATCGCGGCGGGATCCTCGTCCAGCATGGCGCAGGCGGCCAGGGTCGCTAGTTCATGGTGCTTCCCGTATTTTCCGATGGTCTGCTCGATCTGATCATACAGCGTAAAGACCTTTTCGCATTTTGTACGCGCGCCCGCCGGCTCCATGGCCAGGATTTGGGCCATGGTCTGCACGCAGTTGCTGTCGTGAAAGCGTTCCTTGAGCAGGCGGTAGCAGGTTTCCATGTCGGAGATCAGCTCCTCGTCCGACCGGTCGGACCAGGCCATCATCAGGGCAAAAATGCTGTCTTCAGAGGAGGTCAGCAGAGGATGCTCGTCCTTCATCAGGCGGTAGATCCTTTTGCCGCGGGCAATCTGATCCTCCGTGCAGCCATATTCCGCGAGCAGGAAAGAAGCCAGCGCCAGATAATCCGACGCGGAAAACCGCTCCCGCAGCAGCTGATAGACCTCCTTGGCCCGGTCAAATTTTTCCTCCGGCCGGTCTTCCATGGAAAGCAGGCAGGCCAGCGGAACGCGGATATGCCCCCGGAAGGAAGAAAAGATCCCGGTTTTCTGGTTGATCAGGTCCCGGCAGGCGCGCAGGCGGTCCGCGTCGGGCACGGCGCCTGCCGCGCAGAACAGATTGGCGCAGACCGGCGGCAAATAGCTGCTGTCCCATTTAAACGTATCCCGGATCACGTCCCGGGCTTCGATAAATTGGCTGCAGAGGGTTTCAAGGGAAAATTTCATCTGTGTCCCTCCTGTTCAAAAGGATATTCCGTCCCCTTTTCCAGATCCATGGAATTCATTGGATTTTCGTGATGTTATATACGAATACCTCGTGGATTTCTTCCGTGTAGCCCTCGTAAAAGCCTGTGGGCATCCCGGCCACAATTCTCGCGCCCCGGTTATACAGAAGGAGAAACCGCCCGCGCTCCGGGTCAAAGGTCAGGCCTTCGATTTCTCCCTGCATAATTACGTCGTCAAAGGCTCTTTCCGGGAAAACCGTCCCGGTCTCTTTGTTTTCGGAAAGCTCGATCCTGTACAGGTGGTCCGGCTCCTGGGCGTCGGCGTCGCCGTCGTCGCTGGTGACATACAAATGTCCGTCATAGCAGGCAATGCCCTGGATCCATCTGGGGCTGGGCTGCATCTTCACTTTTCCCTGGTAGTCGCCCGTATCAAGGTCATACCTGTAGAGATATTCGCTGGATTCGTCATCAATCCACGAGGTCATATAAACGATCCGGGCGCCGGGGTCTACGGCGATCCCGCTGCATTCCATCTGGCCGGTATCGGAGCGGAAGGGGAAAACACGCTTGAGGTTCAGCGTGTCCCCGTCATAGACGGCCACCTGAATGTTTTTCCCTTCGCCGTCCATAAAGTATTCCACGCCCACGTACAGCTCGTTTTGATATACGTCGATGTCCCCGATGTGGTTCACCTCCAGGGTGAAGCCTTCAAAGGGGTTTTTATTTTCCAATAAAAGGTTCCAGTTTTTATCATACTTGGCCAGGGTTCCGGACCCGCTGATCCAGTAAAACCCCGCTTCTGTGCAGACCCCCTGTCTGCCGGATACAGGGTGGATTTCGGACAGCTCAAAGCGGAAAAGAGCTTCCGCCGTGCTCCTTTTGCACAGCAGCGTCAGGGTGATCAGGCAAAGCAAAACAGCCATGAATTTCTGCGTCATGGGTTCCTCCTCCGTTTCGTTACAGCCTGAAAGCGTCTTTGATCATTTGGGCGACGGCCGCCGGTTCCTTGTCAGAATTCTCGATTCTGAGGTAATGATCAAAGGTGATCTCGCCTTCACGGCTGACGCATCTGTGATTTCTGTCATCGTTCAGCAGGCGCTGGTTGGATGTTTCAATATCCCTCTTGGAGGGCTTATGCTTCAGGCGGTTCTCCGTCGCGTTCCGCTGAAGCCGGATTTCCTGCGGGGCGATCAGCTCCACATAATAGAATTCGGTGTCATACGGCGCAAAGATCTTTTTGACATGCTCCAGGTATTCCCATTCGGAAGGCATGTCAAAGTCCATCATCAGCGTGAAGATCATCCCGTAGTTTTCAGACGCGGCAAAGTTCCGGAAGATCAGATCGCGCATTTCGACGATCGTCTTTCCGTCATACCTGCCGAAGATTTCTATGACGGGCTCGATCGTCATGTGATTATGAAAGAGCCGGAGCCCTGTGATTTTCATCAGCTCCTGACCGACCGTCATCTTGCCTACCGCCGCATCGCCGATGATGAAAACAAGCTTCATATCCTGTCCCTCCATCAAAGAAAAATGAAAGGAAAATGATTCCAACCAGTCCCGGATGAACGGTTTTAGACACGTTCAGAATACCATAAAACAAGGACTTGCGGAAGGGATTATTCGTTATATCTCCCGGGAATCCTGCAAACAGCATCTTCTCTGTGAAAAAAGCTGCGGGTCTGCCTCCAAAACACAAAGCGCCCGCCCCGTGAACGCCGTACGCTGGTACGGCTTTCAGAGGGCAGGCGCTTTTCCTGATAATGGTATGCTTCGTTTATTCAGCCGCCTGGATCGAGGAAATCACAGCGCCCCAGACCAGTTCGGCGTTTTCCACGGACAGGGGAGCGCAGGTTACTTCCAGAATGTAGCCGGCTTCGGTGGTGAAGGCGACGCTGACGCTGTCCTGATTGGGCATCCTGTAGGACACGCTGGGGAAGCCGTTGACGGTGCCCATTTCAATGTCCGTCACGTCGTTTTCGGAGGACAGGTGCTTGGCATAATCCTCCAGGGACATGCCGTTGGTGTCAACATACATCACGGCCATCTGGGCAGACTGATCTTCCGGCATGAAGTAGCCGATATAGCCGTTTGCCTTGTCTTCCTCCGTCAGCTCCACAGGAAGCATTCCGTCCGGCAGCCAGATTTTGACGGAAATTTCGTCAAAGGTATAAAACTGACCCGTCACATTGCCTGCCTCGAGAACCGGCACAACATCCTCCCAGTTCAGGACGGCGGTCCCTTCGGCCAGGGCAGCGGGCGCCAGCAGGCACAGCATCAGCAAAACGCACAGGATCTTCTTCATGGAATCTACCTCTCTTTTCAGTATTGCTCTGTTCAGAGCCAGGTTTATTTTAGCCTTCGCGGTCCTCCCTGTATACTGTCCTTTGGTACAGGTTTGGAAGGCGCAAGGCTCATGCTTCAAAGGAAATCAGGTCCGTCAGCTCGTATTCGCCGAACACGTCGTTCAGAACAAAGCAGAACATCATGGGCAGCGGCTCTTCTTCGCCGCTGTCGTCGCTCAAGCTCATGTAGGTTACGGTCATGCCGTCCCGCCAGACGATGGGATCCCCCTCCATTTCGCTTTCCTCCAGGTCTTCACCGTCTTGAGCGCCGACATACAGGGTATAAACGGGGATGACGACGTCTCCTTCCTGTAACCGGGTCGTGCTGCGGATCGGGAGACCATTGTCGTCATAGCCCGCGTTGGCCCCGAGCACCCGTCCATGGCTGCTTCCTGCCCTGAATTCCACCACCAGGTAGGTGTATTCTCCGTTCAGCTTGACGGGGATCAGGCTTCTTCTTCCATATTCGTTCACGATCTGGTCGTATAGCGGCACCAGCTGATCCCCTAACACCGGCCAGGTTCCGTCAAACAGGCTGTAGATGACGCCGCTCTTCCAGTCGATGATATTGTTCTGCATCAGCCCCAGGTCCACATAGCCGAAGGTTTCCTCGTCGCTGATGTCCATCATCATCATGCCCTCCACGTAATCCAGATACCGGAGGTCCTCCGGAACGAGCTGGGCGGAAAAAGCGTAGCCCTGTTCCGAGGTGGAAGCGGGAAGGGCGGAAGAAGCGGTTTCTTCGTATGCTTCCGCTTCGCTGTTCCAGGTCCATTCATGCTGCTGGCTGCCGTAGGCGGAAGCGATCTGGGAGAGAAAGCCGGAGCCGGTGATGTTTTGCGGCGTGGTCTGCGAAAAGCTGTAGCTTCCGCCCGTCAGGTGTCCGGCATATGCTTTGACAAAGCCGATCCAGTTGGGAATATAGAAGGACAGGTCTACCCCGTCCGCATAGGTTTCAAACTCGTTCTTCGTATCGTGCGGAATCAAAACGGACAAACCGCAGCAGGGGTTCAGGTTGCCCGTCTGCCTGCTGACCAGCACCGCCTCGGCCAGGGCCTGCCGCGCTTTGGTGGCCTCGCTCACATTAAACTGCGAATAGGCGTCGAGGACGGCGCCCAGGTCCACCATGTCCCAGCTGCCGTCCGCAAAGGAACCGAAGGTGTACATGCGGCTGCGTCCGCGCCGGATCTCCGCTTCGCGGCCGCCTTTCAGTTCCTTTTGCAGGGTCAGGCCGAGGTTTTCCATCGCCTGCTGCAAGGCGCCCATTTTTTTGAGGTTGACGACGCTCAGGGTCAGATAATCGTCGGGGTTTTCTTCCTTCCCGGCCTCCATGTAGCTGTCCGCGATCATGCGGCAAAGTTGATCCGTGGGCAGGCCGGGATTTCGGTCCAGGGCTTTCAGCCAGGGCGTGTAATGCCAGCCAAGGCCGGGCTCCACTTCTTCGCTGGCCACAAAGTAGTCGATGTCATAGCTCGAAAGCATGGCGGCCATCTCGTAGGTCGCCATCATACAGGCGTCACAGCCGAAGAAATCAAGATGGAAATCACCCAGCTGAGCTTTCAGGTCGCGCAGCACATGATGGATTTCCAGCAGCGTGAGCCCGTCTTCCTCCTGGGTGGTGCTGTCAAAGCAGATGCCGCCCTCGGAGCCCGCGCCGTGGTTCCAGAGGATCACCGCCGTTCGCTTGGCGGGATAAGCGGTGAGCCCGTATTTCAAAAACTCGAGGAGGCTTTCTTCGCTGCCCATGGAATCCCAGCCCCAATCCGTGATGGACTCAAAATATCCGTCCCGGATTTCGATCAGATTGCGCGTATTGCCTGCTATTTCATCATAGTCCCAGGCCTCCGCCCCGCCCGCCAGAAGGACGAGGTTCAGTTTTTCTCCGGTTTCCGCGACGGCCATTTCATAGATGTCCTCGCAGGCATCGCTCTGAATGTCCGCCCCGCACATATAGACCAGCAGGGTCATATCCGCCTGCGCCAGCGCGCCGGCAGAGAGGAGCAGGAAACCAAGGGCGAAGATGACCACCGTGATCTTTTTCATTTGATATCCCCCAATTCAGCCGCTTTGTTCATTGCTTCCGCCCGGGTGGAAACGCCCAGCTTCTGATAGATCAGCCCGCAGAAATACTTGACCGTGCGCTCCGAGATGTTCAGGATCGACGCGATTTTCGCGTTTTTGTAGCCCGCGATCATCAGGGAATAGACCTGGTATTCCCTGTCGGTAAAGATGGGCTTATTGGCGGCCGGCTTCATAAAGTTGGGATACAAAGCGGCCTGCCGGCGGGTCAGGGCGAGGACTCCCTGCATCCAGGGATCCTGGGGCAGGTCCATGTCGTTGATCATGTCGATGAGGGCGATTCCCTCGTTGGCGATGACGCGGACCAGGCCGTAGCGCCTGGCCAGGGCCAGGGCGTCCCGCATTTTGCCGCGCCATGCGTCATTCCCGCCGCGGTACAGGGACATCGCTTCCAGCAGGTTCAGCTGGATGAGCATATAGGGCCGGTCGTAGCTTTCAAAATACTGCCGAAGTAGCGCCGCCAGAAAGGGAGCCTTTTCGTGCCGGCCCAGGATCAGGTAAAGGCGGAGCTTCAGCAGATACTGGTATCGGTCCATGATGATGAAGTCGCCCGTTTCGTCCGGCGCGTCCGTCTCCAGCCAGTTGCCCGCGCCGGCCGTCTCTCCCCGCAGAAGGGACAGATACAGCCGGAAGGCTTCCAGGTTCTTTTTCAGCCGCTTTGGGTGCCGGTCTGACAGGGAAGCGATCGCATGGTCCATCATGCTGACGGCTTCGTCCAGATTGCCCTGGGCGGCCAGAATCCGGCTCTGGATGCCGATGGCGGCGTAGCGTATGTCCGGGTTGTCCACGATCCGCTGGATGCCCTCCCGGACCTTGCTCATGGCCAGGGTATAATCCCCGGAAAGATTGGCTTCCAGCTCTCTTTCCGCAATGGCGATGTCAGCAACGCCGCTGCCGCCGCGGCCCAGGGCCATTTCGATGGGCAGCTTGAACAGGCGGTAGATGGTCCAGCCGTGCCGTACCCACCGGCTAAAATCCAGGCCGCCGTTCATCAGGCTGACGCTGTTGCCGGACACGCTGAAGCCGTTGCGCCAGGCGGACGACTGCAGCAGCTCCGGCGTCTTTGCCGCGGCCAAGAGCATCTTTAACGTGTTTTTACTGCCGCGCTGGGACAGGCAGAGATCCAGATACGCCTTCGCTTCCTCCGCGGTCTGGCGCCGGGCGTCCCGGACCGGCGTCTGCCGAATCAGCTGGACGAGGGCCTGATACCACCTTTCGCTTTCCTCCGCGTGGCCCTGGAGACATTCAATTTCACATTTTCCTTTGATCAGTTCCGGATAGGCGAGGATGATGTCCATGTCCAGGACCGCATAGCCTTCCCGCAAATCCACATAATCCCCGTCCGCCGGCCGATTGAACGCGTCCCGGATCAGCAGGTCCCGGATTTTGTCCCTGGCCCCCAGCTGCCGGTAATAGGACAGGGCTTTGGGCACCTGATTCTGGAGCTCATAGTAAAGGGCCGCCCGTTTGTACTGTTCGTTGATGTAATCCTGCGTATAGAGATTCCGCATCTCGGAGAAGAGCGCCTGGCGGACGATGGGGATAAAGGTATATTCTCCCTCGCCGGACCGAAGCAGCATATAGGATTTTCGCGTGATGCCCTCCATCAGCTGCGGAGCGTCGATTCTGCCCGTCACGATCCGGGCCATATCCTCGGAAAAGCGTTCAAAGGGGGACAGGTTATATAGCAGCTGCCGCTCCGGTTCCGGGAAGGTCAATACCACGTCCGACACGATGATGCGCTTGATTTCCGTGCGGGTATGCTGGATCATCGTCTGGAGAGAAGAAGCTCTGCTTTTCAGCATCTGCTGCGCCAGGATATGCAGGCCGTAAGGCCAGCCCCACAGCGCGTCCAGAATCATGCGGACGTCGGAGGGGGTCAGCTCGATGCTGTATTCCAGAAAAAGCTGAATGATCTCCTCGTCATTGAACATCACAAAATCCTTGCCCAATACGGTGATCATGCCGGTGGAGCACAGGCTGTACAGGGCCGGAGGAATCTGCGCTCTGCCTGCCAGGAGGACAGATTGGTGCTCAGATAAGCCCGCCAGCATCGCCGAGATTTCGGCCGCCATGGCGTAGGAGGGATTGTCCACGCTGTCGATGACGATGAGCGCCTCCTTCTCCCTTTGAACGAGACGGTAAAAAGCGGCCCAGTCGTCCCGCTGGGAGTCAAAGCGGAGCACCTTTCCGTCCCAGGAATCGCAGAGCTGATTCATCAGGACGGTCTTGCCGCTGTAAAAGAAAGCGGAAAGATAAACGATTTTCCGGCTTTTGAGCAGGGCGGTGATTTCCCGCAGCTTTTCAGTTCTTCGGACAATGGGCAGCTGTGCCATGGGGGAGCCTCCTGTCTTGTCTGCATCCGGGATGATTATACCATATCTGATGGAAACCGGCACTGTACGAAAGTACAAATCAATACTCCTGTGAAGTTTGTATCCTCACAGGAGCCTGCGCTTTCCGGCCCAAGGCGGGAACGATTTTGATTGACGCGGCACGGGCCCTGTGATACGATACCAGGAGGCGCCGGTCCGGGTGATGTGAAATCAGCGGGCCCGACAGATACAACCTTTGGTTTCCCCGGGGAGGCAATATGTCTGACACACTTCACAGAAAAAAAGAATCGGTCTTTTTAAGCGAGCGCACGATGGCAGCGGCCTGTATTTTTGTGGTCGCCGCCGGTCTTGCCCAGATGGTTCTGTGCGCGCTGGAGCGCGATACCTTTACCGTGTTTGAATGTCTGATCAAGCTGATTTCCGCCGTTTCCATGTATCTGGCCTTCCGGTATTATAAATGGGACGTGGCCAAGGGGCTGACGGGTGGCGTCCTGTTCTGCCTGATGTATCAGGAGGCCTATCTGGTGCTGGACCGGCTCTGGGGAGCGGGGGATTTTGACGTTTACCTGACCGTGGGCGTCCAGGGGTCCATCTATCTGGCGGCCTGCGGCATGTCGTTTTTGATGACGGTCATCATCACCATCAATCACTTTTTTATCAACTACGCTCCCCACGGCAATCCCAAGGACGTCATCCTCAACCGGATCGCCCTGGCCTTTAAATTCGCCGTCTATCTGCTGCTCTTCGCGGCCAACGGGCAGATGGGCTTTTCCCGGGCCGTCCTGTGGAAAAACGCCGCCCAGTATCTGACGGATATCGCTTTGCTCCTGCTGCTGGTCGCCATCGAATCCCAGTTCGATTCCTTCAAGGCCCTGCGGCAGGAGCTGCTGCAGCTCAAGCGGGAAAGGAGAAGCGGCACATGACCATCAAGGAAAGGCTCTCCGGGATCTGGCTGATCTCCATGACCCTGCTGGCCCTGTTTGCGTATACGGTGTTTTTCGTTGCCCAGATGTGGCTGAACGTCCTGCACCTGGCCTATCTGACCCTGGCGGTGCTGCAGATTGCGACGCTGATCCTCTACCTGTGGGGGCCGGAGAAGCTTAAATCCAAGCCGCTCAGGGTGCTTTACCGGCTGATGTACGCCTCCTCCGTGTTCGTGATTCCCGCCTTCGTCTTTATCTTCATGGGCCTGATCTCCCAGTACCACGTCCGGATCCCGGACAGCGTGGATGCTTCCTCCATGCCGGCCGCCCAGATCCTCCCGGGGGAGGAGACCACGGTGTACAATACCGGGACCGTGTACGTCTTTTTCCCGGAATACAGAGAGGTGGAGCTGGTTTGCAAAGACCGCCCGTCCAAGGCGGACGAGGGCATCACCTGGTGCAGCGGGGCGGCGTTTCAGCATACTGTCAGCCTGGGCTTTAGCCAGGAAAACGTCGAGGGCGACCACGCGGTGAAGGGCACGCTGTATGAAAGCCCGTATAATAAGGACAGCTACGCGGCCTTCGTCTTTGCCCAGGGGAAGTTCTCCTTTGAGTTTGACGATCCCGTCGGGGCTGTCCGGAGAGCGGCGGAGGCGGGCGGCAGCGGGTTTATGCAGTTTGGCCTGATCCGGGACGGGGAAACCGTCATGCTGGTGGACCGGCCCCGGGCGCGCTGCTACCGGGCCCTGGCGGAGCTGAACGGACATCTGTGCGTCATCGATTCCGTTAACATGCTGCTTTTTGAAGACTTCATGGCGGAGCTTCAGCGGCTCCAGGTCACCAACGCCCTGTATATGGATATGGGCGCCGGCTGGAATTATTCCTGGTACAGAAACGCCGCGGACAGGGTCGTGACGTTGTTCAGTCTGCCGGTTCCGTGGTCGCATAACTGGGTGGTTTTTAAGAAATAATATCATTGGAGGGGGCTGGTTCACAGCCCCCTCCAACGATATTAGGTTTCTATCTCGAGTTTCTTTCTGCATAACTGCTGGTAAGCGGCGGCTTCCACGCAGAGGTCGAGGGCGGAAGCGTCCTGCCGCAGGGCGGCTACGCCGGCCAGTCTCTCCCGGGCGGAAAGGAACTGCTCATACAGCTCCTGAGCGGGAACGTCCGTCTTCGGATGCAGCAGGCGGCGCAGGCTGTCCAGCGGAAGGACGGATTTGAGGCTGGCGATCATCAGCAGCTGGGCCAAAGCGGCCCGGCTGTATTTTTTTCCCTGGGGCCGGTCCATGATGCCGGCCTTCACATAGCTGTTGACCATGCCGGCGGTCAGGTCGCCCGGGACGCAGCGCTGGGTGAACAGCAGCAGCTGGTCCATGTACAGGCCGAAATCAGGCAGGGAATCCCAGGCAGGGAAGGAAACAGCGGGTTCAGACATAAGAAGCTCCTTTAGAAAGGTAGGAGGTAGGAGGGAGCGCTCGCTGGCGCTCGCTCAGGTTTTTAGTGAGGAGTGAGGAGTTAGGAGTTGGGAGTATTATAGCATAATGTGATATGATCTGCAAGGGAAAAGGGGTTGACAAAGGGTTGATGTTTGGATAAAATAGAATTGAATTTTAGATTTGGTTGGGAGTGATACGAGATATGGCGAACTGCAAATACTATCTTTGGGGAGATTCCATTGGGAAAGGCGTGGTGTTTGACGAACAGCGGGGGCGGTACCGGATGACGCCGGAGCGGTGCGAGCGGATCGTCTCCGAGCAGGGAATCGGGCTGACCAGCTTCGCCCGCTTCGGGGAGACCGTGGGCATGGGCATCGAGGAATTCCGGGCGGAGGAGCCCGGGAGCATGGAGCCGGGCGGGACAGCCCTGATCCAGTACGGTGGCAACGACTGCGACCTGGACTGGCAGGCGGTGTCAGACCGGCCGGACCTTTTTCACGACGGGAAAACGCCGCTGCCGGAGTTCGGGCGTCTGCTGCGCACCTTTGCCCGGGAGGCCCGGATGCGGGGGCTCCGGCCGGTGCTGGTGCTGCCGCCGCCCCTTTTTTCCGCGCGGTATTTTGAGTGGGTCAGCCGGGGGCGCGACCGGGAGGCGATCCTGCGCTATCTGGGCGACGTGGAGCACATCGGCCGCTGGCACGCCCTGTATGTGGAAGCCATCCGGCAGGCCGCGGCGGATACGGACAGCCCGGTGCTGGACTTTTACACCCCCTTCCTCCGGGCGATGAACTTCCCGGAGCTGATGTGCCTGGACGGCATCCACCCCTCCGCCGCGGGCCAGAAGCTGATGGCCGAAACCGCGCTGAAAACCCTGGCTCGCCGAAATGTTTTAGTAAGCGCAGATAAAAAAACAGCGCCGCGGACGGCGGCGCTGAAAGTATTTGCCTGATTACTGTCCCTGGGTGGACGGCGCGGGGGTCGTCGCTGGCTGGAACAGGGTAGAGAGAGAACTGAAGAGGGAGCTAAGGTCGTTTTTCAGCGCGGGGGTCTTTTCCCTGAGGATCTGCAGGAGCTGGTCGAGCTTGACTTCGCCCTGCTGACCCAGCTCGGAGAGGGAGACGCCCATCTTGTTCAGGAGCTCCTCGAGCTTGGTTTTGCCGGTTTCGCCCACTTCGGTGAGGGACGCAAGGAGCTCGTTCAGCTTGGTCTTGCTGGTTTCTCCGGCCTGGTTGAGGGCGGCGTCCAGCGTGGTCACGGCCTCGTCGACCGTTGTTTTCCCGCTTTCCAGGGCGGCTTCGCCGGTCTGAGCAGCCTGGTTCAGGAAGCCGGAAAGGCCGGCCAGGAGGGAAGAGAAGGGCTCGTCGCCGGGCTGCGAAGCCACATAGGTGCCGTCGGCGTGCCAGGACAGGTCCGTGGCGTTGTAGGAGGCGTCCGTAACGCCCATGCAGCTGCGGACGGTCAGGGGATCATAGTTGCAGCTGTAGATCAGCTGATCATATGCTTGGGCGGATTCGTTCATGACGAAGGCGTATTCAAACAGGCCATAGATCATCCCGCAGGTTATGTATGCCCCGGTTTCGTCCTCGGTGGTGCCGGTGGAGGTCAGCTCGAAGCCCTGGGCCGTCAGCTCCGCGACGGATTTGCCCGCCAGCGCGTCCAGCTCCGCCTGGGGCAGGGCGGCGTCGGTCAGGTCTTCGGTGTAGAGCACGGGACGGGGGGCGAACAGGGCGTCCTGTTTGGCGGCCATGTTCTCATAATCCTCGGAGGCGAACAGGGCATCCAGCTGGGCCAGGGTTTCCTTGTCCATGGAGGCCACCACGCGGATAAAACGGTCGTTGTAGCGGACGACGGTGACAAACTGTTCGTCGCTGAAGGTCGTGCCGCTGCCCGTTGCTTCCCCTCTTTCCATGGCTTCCCCGACGGTTGCGAACAGGGGGGCGGTTTCGGCAGGCTGAGCGGGCGCTTCCGTCTGAGCAGGCGCTTCCGTGGGAACAGGTTCAGCGGCTGCCGGGGCCTGCGCGCCTTCCGCCGCAGCGCCCAGGGCCGCGCAGGCCAGCATCAGAGACAGGAGGATGGCGAGAGTCTTTTTCATGTTTGTTTTCCACCTTTCTTTTGATTGATCATGTCAAGGGGAGACAGGGATACCCGTCTTTTCCCCAATCATTGATACGAACAGAAACGTCGGGATGGAAGTTTTTTTACCCTTCCCGGCTTTGGGCGGTCTGGGCGGCGAGGTCCACCAGCTCCCGCTCGGCCTGGATTTCCCCGGGATAAGGGGAGGAGGCGGCGGCCTTTTCAAACTGCCGCAGGGAGGCTTCCGCCTTTTTTTCATCCTTTTCCGCCAGCAGGGCAGAGGCGTATTCCGTCCGGAGGACGGACAGGAGGGACCGCATCGCCTTCATCAGGCGTTCCTGCTCTTTGGTCCGCAGGGCGGCCAGGGCTTCGGGGCGGTTTTGCCCGATGAGCTCCAGATACATCCGGTCGCAGACCATCAGGCCGCGGGACAGGCCGGCGATGGCAGTCTTCCGGGCGAGCAGGTCCCGCATCAGGCCGTCCGCTTCCTGAAAGCGGCGCTGGTCCATCAGGCGGCTGCAGCGCAGGACGCCGATGGGGGCGATGATCGCGTTGTTCATGGCCTCGGGAGAGGGGAGGGCGAACCATTCCTCCGGCATGTTCCGGAGCCGGACCCCTTCGGAGCTCCGCTCGTTCCCCTTCATCTGGATCCAGAAGGCCCGGACCGCCTCCTTGCTTTTGGAAAGGGCCAGGGCGTTCTGCCCGTCGTTGTTCAGCCCCGCGATCGGCAGCGGCAGGCCGTTCAGCAGGGCGTAACCCACGCCGGTGACGGCCATGCAGCCCAGGAAGACCCGGAGCATCGAAACGGGCGGGCACAGGAACGACAGGCCCAGGGCCAGGAGGGCGAAAAGCAGGTTGAAGATCGCCCCGCCGAAGTTGTACAGCATCACCGGCATGGTCCCGTCCTTCAGGTCCGGCGGGCCCATCAGGCACTGGCCGCCGGTACCGGCGATGCTCATGCGCCTGAGCCGGACGCGGCCGTTCTCCTTGACCCACATCAGGTTGAAGATACGGAAGGAACAGAAGCGGTACCCGGTCAGCAGGCCGAACACCAGATGGCCCGCCTCATGGATCACGATCTGCAGGAAGAGGGCCCCGTACAGGCAGACCAGCATCAGCGCCAGGGACCAGAGCCTTTGCCCGTTGGACATCCCGGCCGCCTCCGCCCGGTCCAGATAGACCAGGAAAAACGCCCCGCACCCCACCCCGATCAGGGCATAGAAGACGATGATGAGCCAGGAAGACAACGGCCTGGTGGTTTTTTTCTTCTTCATATTAACCCCCTTTGAAGAAGGTAGGAGGTAGCGCTCGCTTTGCTCGCTAAGGTAGAAGGTAGCGCTCACTTCGTTCGCTAAGGTAAAAAGTCACAGCTAAAAACCTCCTACCTCCTACTTCCTACCTCCTACCTTATAGGTTTTCCTCCTACCTGGTCGATAAGTTTCCAAGGGTTAAGAAAAGTCCGCATGCGATCAATAGGAGGGCGGTGCATTTGCGGACGGTTTCTTCTTTCAGGCGGCCGGCGAAGCGAATGCCCAGGAACAGGCCCAGGGCCATTGCCGGGTAGAGGGACAGGGCCCTAAGGACCACTTCCTTGGTGAGCAGGCCGGTCAGCAGATAGACGGGCAGCATCACGAGGTTGCCGGCGGTGAAGATGGCGGAGATGTTGGCCTTGAAGGTCCGGCTGTCGGGAATGACCCGGCCCATCACGGCGGCCAGCAGCACCCCGATGCCGAACAGGCCGTTGATTGTCCCGGAAACGGCGGTCAGGGCAAGCACGGCCCACTGGGGCGGGGCCTTGCTGCCGGCGGACTTTTTGCGCAGCATGTCCGCCCCCAGCAGGGCGATGACTATGCCGAACAGGACCTTGAGGACGCGGCCGTCCATGTTTTTGAGCAGCAGCACCCCGGGAATCACCGCCAGCATCGTGATCAGCGCCCCGGGCACCCACAGCCGCGGCACCAGCTGCTTTCGATGCTTCACCGTCAGGGCGATGTTGGCCGGAAAGGTCAGCACAAAGTCCACCGGCGTCAGGTCGGCGTTGTTCAGAAAAAAGGCCATCAGACCGGTATGAATCGGCGAATTGCCAAAACCCGCTGTCCCCTTGACAAAGTAAGCCAGGGTGACGACCAGGAACCAAATGGGATAAAGCATGAAGCCTCCGGGGATGTATCAGAATCTCTGATATTAAATAGCGCACATTATTCTGAGGGGGTAATCAGGGGGATTCTTCCCCCTGATTAAAATCCGCAGCAGCGGCTTCGCCGGTTCGGGGTTCTGAGCGCCCGGAAAATGTGCCTGTGGCACATTTTCAGCGAAGAACGGGCCGGTAGGCCCTGGACAGGTATTTTTGCGCAGCAGAATGTACCTTGGGAAGAGAAGCCGTCTCCACTTCTGCGGAGCAAAAATACATTCCTTGCGGATTTGCCGCCCGGGAGGACCAAAGGTCCGAGAGGCAAATCCGAGGGGGTGTTCGTGAGGGGGTGAGGAGGGCCCGGAAAACAGGCCGGTGGCCTGTTTTCACCGACGAACGGGCCGGCAGGCCCTGGACCGCAAGACCCCCCTGCGATGTGTCAGTATTTCATAATCATTCTTGTTACTCGTCCCACCATTTCCGTCAGCCGTCCGCCCAAAGCGTTGCGGGCTTTTTTCAGCTCCTCCCGGATCGGGATGTTTTGCGGACAGTGCTTTTCGCATTTGCCGCAGCCCACGCAGCGGTAGGGAGAGGTCGGGTCCTTGCGCAGGGCGGTGCACATGAAATATTCTCGCAGGCCCACCGCCAGCCCGTCCGTATACCGCCGGTTCCAGGCGGCGAAGGTGCCGGGGATGTCCACTCCCTTGGGGCAGGGCATGCAGTAGCCGCAGCCCGTGCAGCCGACCTTGATTTTGGCGTTGATGGCCTGGACGACGTCCCGGAGCAGCTGCCTGTCCTCCTCCCCGAATTCGCCCGCCTGGGCTTCGGAGGCGGCGCGGCAGTTTTCAGCCACCATTTCCAATGAGTTCATGCCGGACAGGACGCAGGTCACTTCCTTCTGGTCCCACAGCCAGCGGAAGGCCCACTCCGCGGGGCTGCGCCGGACGGGGTATTCGTCAAACAAGCGCTGGGCCTCCTTGGGGAGGTTTTTCACCAGCCGTCCGCCCCGGAGCGGCTCCATGATGATGACCGGCAGGCCCTTTTCCGCCGCGCGAAGCAGGCCCTTTCGGCCGGCCTGGGTGTTCTCGTCCAGGTAATTGTACTGGATCTGGCAGAAGTCCCAGTCATAGCTGTCCAGCAGGCGGCAGAACATTTCCGCGTTCCCGTGGTAGGAAAAGCCGACCTGCCGGATGATCCCGGCCTTCTTTTTTTCCGCCAGCCATTCGGGGACGCCCAGCTCGGTGAGCCTCTCCCAGGTTTTCACGTCGTTGAGCATGTGCATCAGGTAGAAGTCGACGTGGTCGGTCTGCAGCCTGCGCAGCTCCTCGGCGAAGTATTTTTCCGCGCTGTCCCGGTTCTTGAGCAGGTAATGCGGCAGCTTCGTGGCGATGTTCACCTGGTCGCGGATGCCGTTTCGTTGAAGAATCTCACCCAGGGCCGCCTCGCTACCGGGGTAAATATATGCGGTATCATAATAGTTGACCCCTTCGCGGAAGGCGGCCAGGATCTCTTTTTCGGCCTTTTCCAGGTCGATCCGCCCGCCGCTCTGGGTAAAGCGCATGCACCCGTATCCCAGGATGGAAATCGGGCGGCCGGACCGGTCAGTGCGGTACTGCATATTATAACCCCTCCACAAAGAAAATGCGTAATGCGTAATTCGTAATGCGTAATGCTTTTTGGCCCGGGGATGGTCCGAAGGGTATTTTAACACCGTGGGCGGGATGTGGCAAGCAAAGACAAGAGAAACACACGCCGCTTCGCAATGCTCGCGGAGACGACCTTCCGAAACCCGAACAATCCCTTTTTTCTTATATATGAGGGAAAAGCATCCGTTTTTCAACGGTTTTTCAACGAAAGAATCGGTTTTTTCAATGCTTTTTCAGCTTGTTTTTCCCGTAGGTTGCAATAAAATGACAATAACAGGAAGGACGTCAGGCTTCGGCCCGGCGTCCTTTCTAGGAGTGAGGAATGAGGAGGGAGGAGTGAACAGAGTGGAGAGTTTTCGCGCGCTCTGCGTGCAGAGTGGAGAGTGGAGATAAAAAAGTGCATCAGAAAACCGCCCGCGGGCGGCGGGCGGTCGGGATGTGAATTACTGGTTCCATCAGTTCGGGGAATCAGGATAAGTGTAGGTCAGTTTGTTGTCCTTGCAGTATTGGGCGGCGTAGCTGTCCCGGGGGACGGTAAGGGTAAGATTTATACAACCTCTAAATGCATTATTACCAATAGATGTTACGCTGTCCGGGACGGAGACGGAGGAGAGGCCTTTGCAGGAATAGAACGCGCTGTCCCCGATGGCAGTAACGTTGTCCGGGATGGAGACGAAGGTAAGGCTTGTGCAGGAAGCAAACGCCTTGTCCCCGATGGCAGTGACGCTGTCTGAGATGGAGACTGAGGTGAGGCTTTTACAGAAAACGAACGCCGACGCCCCGATGGCAGTGACGCTGTTCGGGATGGAAACGGAGGCGAGGCTTCTACAGAAAGCAAATGCGTCGTCCCCGATGGCAGTGACGCTATCCGGGATGGAAATGGAGGAAAGGCTTGTGCAGGAAGCAAACGCCCTGTTCCCGATGTCGGTGACGCTATCCGGGATGGAGACAGAGGTAAGGCTTGTACAGGAAGCAAACGCTGACGCCCCGATGGCAGTGACGCTGTTCGGGATGGAAACGGAGGCGAGGCTTCTACAGAAAGCAAACGCGTTGTTCCCAATGGCAGTGACGCTGCCAGGGATGGAGACGGAGATAAGGTTTGTACAGCCAAAGAACGCCTGGTCCCCAATGGCGGTGACGCTGTCTGAGATGGAGATGGCGGTGAGGCTTTCACAGAAACGAAATATACCGTCCCCGATGGCAATAGCGCTATCCGGAATGGAAACAGAGGTGAGGTTATCACAGCCAAAGAACGCGTCGTCTCCAATCAAGACGGTTCCCTGCGGAACGGCGTATTTCTGATCGTCCTTCGTCATGGGATACGAGATGAGACGTTTATCCGCTTTGCTAAAGAGTACGCCATCCAGGACAGCCAAAGCCTGATGCTCTGAAGAAACATGGACGGAAACAAGATGGTAACAGGTTCTAAACGGATTGTTCCCGATGGCAGTAATACCGTCCGGGATGGAGACGGAGGTGAGGTTTCCACATAAAGCGAACGCGTCGTCCCCGATGGAGGAGACATTTATACCGTTTAACTCAACCGGAATGGATAGGTCTTTTTCTGTTCCAGAATACTTCCGAATCTCCGCTGTACCGTCCGGCAAGAGGATATACTCAAAATCCCCGGATGTAAAAGTGTCCGGTTCCGTGGTCTCCGCCAGGGAAGAAGTGCAAAGCAGAGCGCACAAGGCAATTATACAGAAAATAGCAGAAATCGCTCGTTTCATCGGCTGTCCCTCCTTTTTATATCATCATACGTCAAACAACGAATCAAAGCAAGAGAAAAGAACAAAAACGAAAGAATCGGAGGACTGTGATTGATCACATCCAAAGCATTTATCGAACAAATACAAATCCCCCTCCGGGAAGGATGGGGGTATATTTACGGCACGGCGGGAAAGCTGTGGACGAAGGAGCTGCAGGAGCGGCTGAACCGGGCGGGGGACGAAAAGCGGGCCCTGTCCCGCAGGTATGGGGCAAAATGGATCGGGAAGCGGGTGACGGACTGCTCCGGCCTGGTTTGCTGGGCGGTCCGTCAGCTGGGCGGGAACGCCGTCCATCATGCCCGATATCTGTACACGGATGGCTGCCGCAGAAAGGGCAGGCTGACAGGCGGCAGGCGGGAGGATGGGACCGTCCCGCTACCCGGGTCCCTCGTATTTCTGAAGGGCGGGAAGGACCGTATCCACCACGTGGGGGTCTACATCGGGGAGAGCCCTTGTTCGGTGGACGGCCGGCCCGGGGAAGGGACCGTCGTCGAAGCCAGGGGGGCGCGGTACGGGGTGGTGACCTCGCCCCTGCGCCGCTGGGAATACTGGGGAGAGCTGAAAAACGTGGACTACACGGACGGCCGTGAGGCCGGAGGAAAGGAGGAATAAACGAATGAAGGAAAAACTGTGCCGCTTGATCGCGGCGGCGGGCGGGGCGGCCGCCTCGTTCCTGACGGGGGTCCCGCCGGTTTTGTGGGTGCTGGTCGCCGTCATGAGCCTGGACTACGTCACGGGCCTCCTCTGCGGCTGGACGGGGGTCAGCGACAAGACGCCGCACGGCGGCCTGGACAGCGGGGCGGCCTTCAAAGGGCTGATGAAAAAGGCCCTGATTCTGATCGTCGTCCTGCTGGCGGCCCTGCTGGACCAGGCGGTTTCGATGGGCGCGGGCGCTCCCTTCGACGCCGTCACTGGGGCGACCTGCCTGTGGTTCATCGCCGGCGAAGGGATCTCCATTTTGGAAAACGCGGTCCGAATGGGCGTCAGGGTGCCGGCGGTCCTGACCAGGGCCCTGGAGCTGATGAAAACCCGGGGAGAAAACGACCCCTCCTCCGGAAACGGGGGTGAAGCCGGCTGATGTTTACAAGTGGCGTGTTGCCATGACTGACCTCTCGGTCGTATAATCTACAGGAGCGGTTCCGCTCTGAACAACGAGCCCGGAAGGAAAGGAGATCATTGAAAATGATGAAATGCTTTTTGGTTTTGACAGCCCTGATCGCCATGCTGACCATGGTTTGCCCCGCGTCTTTGGCCGAAGGAAGCCTTCACGCGGACGTCCAGCAGGTGACCGATTCCCCCGAATGGGTGCGGAACCTGCCCGCCGCGCAGGACGCCAGCCAGCTTTTCGTGGTGGCAGCGATGGGCATGGACAAAACCACCGCTTTTGTCTCCATGCACCAGAAGGATGAAAACGGCCAGTGGAAGCAGATCCTTTCCACCCCGGGCTTTGTGGGCAGAAACGGCCTGTGCCCGGACCAGGACCATGCCGAAGGCTGCGGCCAGACCCCGGTGGGCGTCTACCATTTCAACAAAGCCTTCGGGATCGCCGCGGACCCGGGCTGCGCCCTGCCCTATATCCAGGTGGATGAAAACACCTACTGGTCCGGCGACCCCGACCGCCACTATAACGAAATGGTGGACCTGCGGGAGGTGCCGGACCTGGCGATGGGCGACAGCGAGCATATCGTGGAATACGACTATCAGTACCAGTACTGCCTGAACATCAGCTTCAACGAGGAAGGGACCCCGGGCCGCGGCTCGGCCATCTTCCTGCACTGCTTCGGGCCCGCCAAGCCCTACACCGGCGGCTGCGTGGCGGTGCCGGAGAACATCATGAAGCTGATCATGCAGAGCGTGCGCGAGGACTGCGTCGTGGTGATCAATACGCTGGAAGCCCTGGGCGGAACCTTCTGAAAAAATAAACAGGAAGCGGAATAAGCACCGCTTCTGCGACAGAAAGGAAAGGATGTTTATGAAAAAGACCCCCTGTGTCATCCTGGCGCTGGCCCTCTGCCTGGGCCTGTGCTGCGCCGTGGCGGAGTCCTCCGCCCTGCCGGCCTACGTGTACCCCTTCGCGGAGGAAAATCCGCTGATGGCGGGCGTGGTGGACTGCCTGATGAAGACCGATTTCGGTTATGAACCGGCCGAGGGCACCGTGATGATCCCCGCCCCCATCGTCCTTAAAACGGAAATGAACGCGGACGAAACCGAAGCGACTGTCTGGGGCAATTTCTGGATGTTCAGCTACCGGCTGAACGGCAAGATCCTGGAGGCGACCTGCGGCGGGGATAACCCCGGCGTCATGAAGCTGGTCAAGCAGGACGGCGCCTGGACCGCCGTTTCCCTGGAGGTCGCGCCGGTCAACGGCGACCGGGGCAGCTACTTAAAGGAATTTGCCGGCGGGGACGAGGCCCTGGAAAAAGAGTATGAGATCGCGGGAGACGCCGTCGAAGGCTACCTGCCCCAGTACCGCAGGTCCTTCATCGTGGAATACGTGAACGCCAACCACCTGGACATCGAAGCCTTCCAGGACCCCGGCAAGGAACCGGTCGACGTCAAGCACTAAGCGAAAGAACGAAACAAAGGAACCCGGCGCGGAATCATTTGATATGCTCCCTTCATGAGAGACAGTAAAAAAACTGTCACATGAAGGGAGTATTGCATTATGAGGAAACGGAAATATGATGCAGAAT
>OCVV010994804.1_pt1 | contig 22368 bp, 16 predicted proteins | sample 1539721 | NCBI WGS metagenome assembly OCVV01 (sample SAMN02144230, study PRJEB22623) | gut metagenome | biome: sheep rumen | host: Ovis aries | place: New Zealand
CTTGCATTTTACCAGCTTCTAAGAAAGTTTTGTGGAATTGTTTTTCAGTTAATCCGTACATAAATCTTAATTTTTGTTTTTCTTTTAATTGTACTCCATAGTTAGATTGTTTTCCTTTACGATCAGCACCATGTTGTCCTGGTCCATATGGACGTCTAGCTATATCTTTTCCAGTTTCAGAAATTGAAAAACCAACTCTTCTTGCTTTTTTATAAGCAGGTCCAGTATATCTTGCCATTTTTTCCTCCTTATTTATTTACATAAACAAAGAATAATTAATTTTATTATAGGGAGTTTATTTTAATATTTTCACTCGAACAGCCAAGTTACTAATAAACTTAATAAACACATTATAATAAAAATTAATTGCTGTTCATTGAATATGCAATATAGATTATATACAATATGGGTTTAAAAGTCAAATTAATAATTGTTTTTTAACTAATTTACATCTATTTTTAGTCGTGTTATAATCAATATGATAGAGGTGATTATAGTGAGTCCATCAGTATTACAATTAATTACATTTATAATAATTGCACTTGTTGTAATCATTCTTTTGTTTGTGTTTATAAATAGAAGTAAAGTAAAAAAATATAAAAGAAATGTAGATTATATTGAAAAAGAAAAGAATTCTATAGAAAGTGCACCAATACTTTCAGAACTTAGCAAAGTAGAATCTATTGTTAAAAACGAAAAACTTGAAGAAAAATACATGGAATGGATTGATACTTTTGAAAAAGTAAAAAGTGAAGATATATCTAGATTAAATGATGATATTATAAAACTTGATTTAATACTAGAAAAGAAAGATTATAAATCATTTAGTAATGAATATGCAGAAGCTGAATTATACCTATATAAGATTAAAAATAAAGTAGGTATATTATTAGAAGAAATAGAAGACTTAAATGGTAGTGAAGAAAAATATCGTGATCTAATAACTAGACTTAAAGCTAAATATCGTGAATTAAATTCTAATTTTGAATTGCATAAAGATTCTTATAAAGGATTAGAAGATATTATTGAACTTCAATTTGAAAATATTGAAAAACGTTTCCAAGATTTTGAAGATCTAATGGAAAATAATGATTATTCAGAAGTTATGCATATAGTAAAAGCAATAGATACGATGATTGACCATACAGCTGTAGTAATAGATGAAACTCCGGATTTATTACTTTTATGTACAAAGGTAATTCCAAAGAAAATCGATCAAATTAGAGAAACATATGAAATAATGGAAAAAGAAGAATTTCCATTAGATTATTTAAATGTAACCTATAATCTTGATGAATCATTGAAAAAAGTAAATGATATATATGATCGAATTAAGGTACTTAGTTTATCTGATTGTATGTTTGAATTAAAAACTATAAATGAATATTTAGATTCAATATTTAATGATTTTGAAAAAGAGAGAAATGCAAGACATGAATATGAAGATGAAGTAGGTAGTTTTAATACAAAACTTAATAAAACTGCAGGAGTAGTTAGAGATATATATAAACAAATAGATGATATTAAGAATATGTATGATTTAACTGAAAATGATATTCATATAATTGATGAGGTTAATTTAAAATTAACTGCATTAAAGAAAGAATATAAGAAATCAATTAAGAAATTATCTAATAGCAAAACTCCATATTCAAAAATTAGTCAGGACCTATCAATTTATACTGATGAATTAAAAGCAATTGAAGATGATTTAGATATTGCCTTAAAATCTTTAGGAAATATGTATAATGATGAAGTAAGAGCTAGAGAACAACTTGATGAGATTCAGGATTTGTTAAATAAAAGTAAAATACATATTAGAGAATATAAATTACCATTTATTAGTGAAAATTACTTTGTTCAATTAAATGAAGCTAATGAATCTATTTATGAAATAATAAAAGAATTAGAAAATAAACCAATAGCTATTAAAACTCTTAATACTAGAGTTGATACAGCAAGAGACTTAGTTCTTAAAGTATATAAAGCAACAAATGAGATGATACAAGATGCTAGTTTATTTGAAAGATTAGTAATATTTGGTAATAAGTATAGAATGAATAATCCTAAGATTAATAAAGAATTTGAAAATGCAGAAAAACAATTTAATAAAGGATATTATTCTAAAGCACTTACTATGATACTAGATTCTTTAGAAGGTGTTGGTATTAATATAAGAAAGGGTACTGAAAATAATGAAAATTAAATTAGATAATAAAGGATTTGGATTTAAAGAGTTCTTGGCTGTATTAGTAGTTATTCTAATAGTAGTACTATTTATTTATAGATCATTCTTTAATTCTAATAGTAAACTTCCATTTAAACAATTTAGATCACTTGCTAAGGATTTTGGAGTTCATGCAACTAGTGTAAGAGATGAGCATCCTGCTTTAACAAATAGAATTTATTTATATGATGTTGTTGAAAAAGGTTTCTATGATAAAATTGAAAGTCCATTTAAAAAAGGCGAATACTGTGATGAATTTGAATCTAGAATGGATACTAGAGCTGAAAATGCTAGAAGTATTACTTTTAAATGTGGAGATTATATGATCTACAATGAAAAGTTTGAAACCAGTCCTGAAGACTATGAAATATATAAAGTTTCTGCATGGCAAGAAAGTAAAATAACTGATGGTGATCATTCTCAAGAATTATATAATTATTCTGCTAATGGGAAATTAGTTTTAGATAAGTATTATGTAGAAAAAGAGTTCATTGTAAATTACAATAATAAAACAGGAAGTAATATTACTAGTATAGGTCAAATAGATACTTCTAAATTTAAATTAGAAACTAAAGTGTTCTATAGAACTATGGAATTAGTTAAATAAAAACGTTTATTTTAAACGTTTTTTATTTATGTATTTATAAAAATTTGTTATAATTTAAATGGTGATATTTAAATGGGATTATTCAACAAGATAAAGAATATGTTTTCTACAACGAATAAAGAAGAAGTAGTAGAAACTCAAGAAGAAAAAGAGAAAAAAATTGAAGAAAAAGAAGATATTAAAGTATATGAAAAAGGTTTAACTAAAAGCCGTGAAAGTTTTGTATCTAAACTTGCTAATTTAACTAATAAATATAAGAAAGTTAATGATGAATATTTTGATGAATTAGAAGAAATTCTTATAATGGCAGATATTGGTGTAGATACTGTTATGAATTTTATGGATAGAATTAAAGCTAGAGTAAAAAAAGAAAATATAGAATCAACAGAATATTTAAAAGAAGTTATAGTAGATGAATTATTTATTATTTATGTCGATGATTCAGTTATAGTAAATAAGATTAATTTTAGTGAAAAGAAACCAACTGTTATTCTTTTTGTAGGAGTTAATGGAGTTGGTAAAACTACAACTATTGCTAAACTTGCAAATAAGATGATAGATGATGGTAAAAAAGTTAAATTAGTTGCAGGAGATACTTTTAGAGCTGGAGCTACTCGTCAATTAGAAGAGTGGGCAGGAAAAGTTGGAGCAACATTCTATGGTAAGGAAGAGGGAGTAGATCCATCAAGTGTTGTTTATGCAGGACTTGAAGAAGCGTTAAAAGATGATACAGATGTTGTTATGATAGATACTGCTGGTAGACTTCAAAATAAAGTTAATCTTATGAATGAACTTGAAAAAATTAATAGAGTTATAGGTAAAATAATACCTGATGCTCCGCATGAAACTATGTTGGTAATAGATGCAACTACTGGTCAAAATGGTATAAGTCAAGCTAAAGCTTTTAAAGATATAACTAATATTACTGGAATAGTACTTACTAAGTTAGATGGAACAGCTAAAGGTGGAATAGTACTTGCAATAAAAGAACAAGTAGGTATACCAGTAAAATATATTGGACTTGGTGAAAGAAAAGAAGATTTACAAGTATTTGATATAGAAAAATATATATATGGATTATTTAAGGATATGATGTAATATGGATAAGAAAATAGAATTAAGTGAAATATATGTTTATTACCGTGATTTATTTACTGATAAACAAATAGAATATTTTGATGATTATTATTTAAATGACTTATCACTTGGTGAGATAGCTGATAACTATGGAGTTAGTAGAAACGCTATATTTAATCAAATTAAAATAGTAGAAGAAAGACTTATATATTATGAAGATAAGTTAAAATTAAAAGAAAAAAGAGAAAAAGTGCTTGATAAATTAAAAGATAAAATAGATGAGGATTTATACCAAGAAATAGAGAATATTTTATAGAAGAAAGAGGGATTGTTTATGTTTGATAAAATAACATATATGGATGAAAGTAGCATTTATGTTGCTATTAAAGAAGGAGTAGAAGTTAGAAAAAATTTATTATCTGTACATGTAATTGTTACAGATGAAGAAAAAAGTGTTTTAGGAGAGATTACTCAAGTAGATAATGGAAAAGTAAAAATTAGACTTTTAGGTGAATTTGAAAATGGTTCATTACGTATTGGTCTTATTAGAAAGCCATTAATGGATGCTACTATTAGAGAAATATCTCAAGAAGAAATACCATTAATTCTTGGACAAAAGACTTCAGAATCATTATATTTGGGAAAGAACCCATCATATAATGGATTTCCAGTATATTTAAATGTAAATGATTTCTTTAGTAATCACTTTGCTATATTTGGTAACTCTGGATCTGGTAAATCTTGTGGTATAGCTAGAGTTATTCAAAATGTATTTCAAAATGATACTGCTAAACCATATAGAGCTAATTTTATTTTATTTGATATATCTGGTGAGTATACTAGTGCATTTAAAGATATTAATAAGATTAATCCATATTATAATTATAGAATTTTTAGTAGTAATGAAAATGAAGCTATTGCTGAACCATTAAGAATACCTGTATGGTTATTAAATAGTGGAGATATATCATTATTACTTCAATGTAATTCACATACTCAAATACCAATGATTGAAAGAATGCTTAAACTTGCTAGAGTATTTGCTGAAACTGGTGATAGAGCTATTGAATATAAAGATCACTTAATTGCAAATGCAATTATAACAGTTCTATTTAGTGATGAAGCTCCAGCTGAAAAGAAAAATGATATATTCTCAATTGTTGCGGAATGTCAAACAGAACATTTTAATATGGAAGCACCTATTCAAGGAGTAGGTTATGTTCGTAAATTTAGAGAATGTTTTAATATAGATAAGACTGGTACTTTTACTGAAGGAATCTTATTTACTGAATATGCATCTAAATTTATTAATCCAGAATTTGATAATTATGAACCTAAAGAAGATGTTAAATATACATTACAAGATTTAGAAAGAGCTTTAAAATTTACTTTAATATCTGAAGGATGGTATAAAAATGAACAAACATATGCTGATGCTGTTACAATTAAAGTTAGATTACATTCATTAATTACAGGTCCTTATGGTAAATTATTTGAATATCCATCATATATAAATGTAGAACAATACTTAGCTAGCTTATTAATAAAAGATAATAAAAGATATCAAATTATTAATATTAACATGGATGATATTGATGACCAAGTTGCTGCTGTAATTACTAAAATATTCTCAAGAATTATTTTTGATTATTCAAAAGGAGTAGCAAAACGTGGATCAATTCCTTTCCATATCTTAATAGATGAAGCTCATAGATATGTTAGAAAAGATACAGATACATTCTTAATTGGATATAATATATTTGAAAGAATTGCAAAAGAAGGACGTAAATATGGAGTTCTAATGGGAATACTTACTCAAAGACCTGTTGAGTTATCTGATACAGTTATATCTCAATGTTCTAATTTCTTAATATTTAAAATTAACAACCCATTAGATTCAGAATATATAAGACAAATGGTTCCTAATATTAATGAAGAAATCATTGAAAAACAAAAGACATTACAATCTGGTACTTGTTTAGGATTCGGTAATGCATTCAAGATACCAGTAATTGTTAAATTAGATATGCCTGATCCATCACCATTGAGTGGTAATAGTAATGTTATTAAGTTCTGGGGTGGAGGTCAATAAACAACTAGAAAGTGGTGATTAAATGTTTGAAAGTTTAGGAGATAGACTTCAAAATGTTGTTTCTAAAGTTAGAGGTTATGGAAAAATAACTGAAGATAATATTTCAGAAATGACAAGAGAAATAAGACTTGCTTTACTTGAAGCAGATGTTAACTATAAAGTAGTTAAAGAGTTTGTTAATAATGTTAAAGAAAAAGCTTTAGGTGAAGAAGTACAAAAGAGTTTAAAACCAGGAGACGTATTTGTAAAAATTGTTAAAGATGAATTAACAGAACTTCTTGGTGGAGATAAAGTAGACTTAAATTTAAAAGGAAATCCAGCAATACTTATGTTAGTTGGGCTACAAGGTAGTGGTAAAACTACTACTATTGGTAAATTATCTTTATATCTAAGAAAGAAATGCGCTAAAAAACCATTACTTGTTGCAGGAGATGTATATAGACCAGCAGCAATTGATCAATTAAAAGATATAGGTAAACAATTAAATATAGAAGTATATGAAGAAGGAAAGAAAAATCCGGTAGATATTGCTGAAAATGCAATTAAATACGCTAAAGAAAATGGATTTGATTATGTACTTATAGATACAGCAGGAAGACTTCATATAGATGAAGTATTAATGGATGAATTAAATAATATTAAAGATAGAGTTAATCCACAAGAAATATTACTAGTAATTGATTCTATGATGGGACAAGACGCTATTAATGTAATAGAAGGATTTAATAATTCTTTACCATTAACAGGAGTAGTTTTAACTAAATTAGATGGTGATACTAGAGGTGGAGTTGCATTATCTGTTCGTCATTTAACTAATGTACCTATTAAATTTATTGGTACTAGTGAAAAAATGGATGGACTTGATTCATTTGATCCAGAAAGAATGGCGGGAAGAATTCTTGGAATGGGAGATATAATTTCCCTAGTTGAAAAGGCTCAAGAAAGTATAGATGAAAAAGAAGCAGAAAAAACAGCTAAAAGAATGCAATCAGGTAAGTTTGATCTTGAGGATTTCTTAAGTAGTATGAAACAAATTAAGAAACTTGGACCTCTTGAAAATCTTATTAAATTAATACCAGGAGCTAAAAAGATGGGACTTACTAATGTTAAAATAGATCCTAAAGAATTAGCTCATGTTGAAGCTATAGTTCAATCTATGACTCCAGAAGAAAGAAGACATCCAGAAATTATTAAGGCTAGTCGTAAACAAAGAATAGCTAAAGGATGTGGACTAGATGTACAAGCAGTTAATAGATTACTTAATCAATTTGAAGATATGAAAAAAATGATGAAACAAATGTCTAATGGAAATATGAAAATGCCATTTTAAAAAGTATTAATTCTTAATACTTTTTTTGTTTGTATAATGGGACTAAAATTGACAAAATCGTACTTTTGTTGTATAATGTATATATTGAATGGCACATTATCCTAGTCAATACATTATTACGAAGACGAGCCTAAAAATTCGTTAAAGAGCACATGTTGAACTGTCTGGTTTTTGCTTCGAACGCCCAGTTTGGGGTGAGGCTGGATTGAGAATTTATGGGCGATCGTAACGGCATACGTAACCGTTCCATTTATTCGCTGAAACCTAATCTTAAAGATGATGAACCTTTATGGATATCTTTGATTTAGGATTAACCTATTTATAGCGAGAGCTGTAAGTAGTGTAGCTTGTCTTGAGTGATAATAGGGAATTAATGATCTACTTATTTATAAGCTCGCGACTCTTAAATAAGCATCGCATTATGAAACTATTATTGCAAAAAAGTCTAGTAATAATCTACTGTTGGTGAGGAAATCTCCTAGGGTGTAATTTAATGTGGGTTTATAGTGTACTCTAAGTGGTAATCAAGTCATAGATATATATCTATATACTTCAGTAAAGAGGAATCGCTAAGCTGGTAACGGCTTAGTTGAAGTATGGGAAATCCTACTTGACCTAAGGTACAAGGTTAATCACGTTGATAGCCATTTTTTTTATTGTATAAAAGGAGAATTATGAGTAAAACAAAAAAGAAAAAAAGTTTATTTGATATTAAATGGGTTGTTACAATTATGATAATAGCATTTTTATTATCTATGTTATTTTCATTTGTTTCTAATTTAATTATTCCTAATGTAACAATTATATTAAGTTGCTTACTAGTATTATTTTTTATATTATTAGGAGTTCTATTTGATATGATTGGAGTATCATCTACTACAGCTGATCCGATAGTATTCCATGCTATGGCATCTAGAAAGATTAAGAGTGCTAGTTTAGCAATTTACTTAATTCAAAATTCTAATAAAGTATCAAGTATATGTTGTGATGTAGTAGGAGATATTTGTGGAATATTAAGTGGTAGTGGAGGAGCTGCAATAGCAATTATCTTAACTACAAATTTCCATATGAATGCTGTTTTTTCTTCTTTATTAGTCACTTCTTTAATTGCTGCATTAACGATTGGTGGTAAAGCATTAGGTAAGGGAGTTGCTATTAATAAAGCTAATATTATATTAGAAAAATTTTCTAAACTATTATATCCATTTATGAACAAGGTGTTGAAGTAGTATATCATTTTTGATATACTTTTTTTTAGGTGATTTTATGAAAAAAGTAATTATTGCGATAGTGGTTATATTAATTTTAGCAGTAGGAGCAATTGGTTATAAATATACATTAGATTTAAATGCTAAAGAAAAATCTGATATAGAATTAAAGGAAGAACTTACTGAAAAATATGATAGTTTTGAAAAACAAGTTAAATCATTTTCTAAAGAAAGAGATTCTTTCTTAAAAAAACAAACTAATGACTTAGAGTACTTAGAAGATTTATCTAATAAATATGAATCATTAGTTAAAGGATATCAAAATCTTGAAAGTATACTTAATAAGATAAATGATTCTAGTAAAGATTTAAAAGATAAATTAATTGGTAAAGAATTTGAATCAAAAGATTTAATAAATATACAAAGTAACTTTATTACAAATTATGAACGTGTAAATAATTATTTTGTTAATGATATAAAGTCATTTAATAATGAAATAGATAGATATAATGAAATGGTAACTAATAACATAATTAGTGGAAAAAAATTAGATAAGTATAAAACTAATTACACAGAATTTGTGGATATTAATAAAGATGGTAATTTTGATGGGAAAGAAATAGAGGAATAATTATGAAGAAGAGAAAAGGTTATAAAATAATATATATATCAATACTTCTAATAGTATTATTTACATCATTATATATAGTATCTATTCATAGTCATACTTTATTAAATGGAACTATGTCACTTATCTTATGGACATTAAATATTATATCTATGTTATTACTTGTATATGGAATAGTAAAAGTAAGTAATAATAAAAAAGAAAAAACTACTAAGAAACTTAAATTAATACCTAAAATATTTCTAGGATTATTTATATCTTTCTATACAGTGGGTGCATGTTCTATACTTTTCTTATTGTATGGACCTTATAATGGATTTAGAGATTGGTTAGTAACAAGTGCAATGACTACTTTATCTCATAAGTATTTAGCTGAATGGTTTTATAATGAAAAAACTATAAATGAAATAATAGAAAATAATGATGTAGTAGAAGTAGTTGAAGATACTGATACTAATTTAATTACTTTTAATAATGTATCTAATAATGCAATATATGCTAATAAATATGAAGAAGAGATACTTAAAAAAGATAAAGGTAATGATTTATATAAGATTATAGATATTAAAGAAAAAGACTTTAAAGGAAAAATGGCAGTTATATATGATCCATCTAAAGTACATATTGCTGTTTCAAAATATGTTGGAACAGATGTTAATACAGCTAAGGGTGAATATATATATGAAATGGAAAAAGAAAACAATGGATTACTTTCTATGAATGCATCTGGTTTTTATGATCCAGGATATAATAGTAAAGGTGGAGTACCAAGAGGAGTAGTTATATCTAAAGGAAAACTAGTAATAAATAATAGTGGTTATGCTTTTAAAGTAGGAGGTATAATCGGATTTAATAAAGAAAATAAGTTAATATTATCTAAAATGACTGCCAGTCAAGCACTTAAAGCTGGTATTAGAGACGCTATTCAATATGGACCTTTCTTAATAGTAAATGGAAAATCATCATATATTAAAGGTAATGGTGGATGGGGACTTGCTCCTAGAAGTGCCATTGCTCAAAGAAAAGATGGAATAGTATTATTCTTAGTAATTGATGGACGACAAGTATCATCAGTTGGAGCTGATATGGGAGATATGGTAAGAGTATTACTTAAATATGGAGCAGTTAATGCTGCTAACTTAGATGGTGGGACATCTAGTGCTTTATCAGTTAATGGTAAAATAGTTACAAATCCAAGAAATGGAAGTTTTAAAGCTAAAACAAGAAAAGTACCAGATGCTTGGATAGTTACAAAAGACTAATTATAGTCTTTTTTTGTTTACTTTACACCTAAAATATGTTAAAATATATACCGATTTTTATAAATGTGGTATTATAAAAATAGAAGTGGAGGGTTCTGTTATGTATGGTAATGATAGTGGAATGACAGACAACAATAATTTTAATAATGATTTAACCCAATCTGGTATATATAATACTAATACTAATACTGAAACTACAACAACTACAACAACAACTCAAACTACAACATATGGACAAAATAATACAGGTAATAGTATAAGTTATAGTACTGCATCTCCTGGATTTGAAACTAATAACAATAATACAACAACTACAACAACAACTACAACTGATTATAATAACTATGAAACAAATTCATTTAGTGGATTTGAAGATCAAAGAACAGGTTCAAATAAGAAGATTAATAAATGGTTAATTATTATACCAGTAGTTATATTTTTATTACTTATTTTAATTTTAATACTTATACTTTCTAATCAAAATAAATATACAGTTAAGACTAAAAAAATTGATATTAAGATCGATGAAGAGCAAGCAATTGAAATTAGTGCTAAATCTGATGTAAAAAAGAAAATTACTTGTAAATCTAAGGATGAAAAGATTGCAAAAGTAGATGATTGTAAAGTAAAAGGTGTTGCTGTTGGTAATACTGAAGTATATGTAGGATTAAATGGTAAGAAGTCATATACTATAAAAGTTAAAGTAGCAACTAATAAAGAAGAATTAAAATTTAAAGAAGAAAGTTATACAGTTGCAAAAGATGCTAATGTTCAAATTGAACTAGCTAAAGTTTTAGATGATGATGAATTTACTTGGAAGAGTCAAAATGAATTAGTAGCAACTGTTGATGAAAATGGTTTAGTTACAGGAATTCATGGTGGTAAAACTGCAATTGTTGTAACTGAAAGTGATGGAAGAAGTGCTAAAGTAAACGTAAATGTTACTAGTGATGAAGTACTAATTACTAGTATGAGTATTCCTAATCAAACAATAGGAATCGGTGGAAAGTTTAAAATAAACCCAGTTATTACACCTGCTAATGGATTAAAGATTTTATCTTATTCAAGTTCTAGAGAAGCAGTTGCAATAGTAGATCAAAATGGTAATGTACAAGGTGTTTCAGAAGGAACAGCTAAGATTACTGTTACATCTCATAATGGAATTGAAGCTAAAGCAACAATTACAGTTGATGCTACAGTTCCAGCATCTGTTGCTATAACTGGTTGTCAAAAGAATATTAAAATCGGAGATAGTATGAAGTTAGATGCTACTATTAATCCAACTTCAGCTAAGAAAACTATTACATGGACAAGTAGTAATTCAAATGTTGCAACAGTTTCAGGTGGAAATGTTAAAGGTGTTAAGAAAGGTACTGCGGTAATTACTGCTACTACAGTTAATGGATTAACTAGTACTTGTAAAGTATCTGTAGGTAATATGACATTAACTAAATTAACATTATCAACTACACAAGTTAATATGAAAGTAGGAAGTACTAAAATGATTAGTGCTAGGTTCACACCTAGTTCTGCACAAGATTATTATACTGTTAAGTGGCGCTCTCAATACTCAAATATAGTTTCAGTAGATAGTAATGGATTATTAGTTGCTAAGCAAGCTGGTACTTCTTATGTATATGCTACAGCTGGAGGAAAGACAGCTAAAGCAAGAGTTACAGTTACTGGAAGTAGTTCATCTTCAGGTGGTGGAAGCAGTAGTTCTTCAACAACAACTTCAGGAAGTAGTGGATCAACTACTAGTACATCAACAACTAGCGGAGGATCAACAAGTGGAGGAAGTACTTCAACTAATTTAAAAGCAATATCAGATTTTACTTTAACACCTCAAAAATTTTCAGTAAAAAAAAACAGTTATCAAGATGTAACAATTACACCAAAAGGATTGACACAAGCTCAATATAAAAGTACATATAATGTGGGTGATGTAAAGTATACTACATGTAGTTTTATTACTGTAACAGTAAGAAACGTAAATACAATTAGAATAACTGGTAAATCAGTTAGTAAAGTAGGTTGTACTGTTCACATTCTACTTAATAAATCAAAACCTTATACTTATATTGATAGGGTAATAAATGTTACAGCAGTGACACAATAATAAAGAGATTTAATCTCTTTTTTATTTTGTTAATATATTATATAATTAAAAAGAAGAAAGAGATGATAATATGTATAAAATAATGGATGGAAATGAAGCATGTAGTTATGTATCATATGGGTTTACTGAGGTAGCAGGAATTTATCCTATTACACCTAGTAGTCCTATGGCAGAGCATGTTGATGAGTGGGCAACACTTGGTAAAAAGAATTTCTTTGGGAATACTGTAAAAGTAGTTGAAATGGAAAGTGAAGCAGGAGCTGCAGGAATGATACATGGTGCATTACAAAATGGAATGATTGCTTCAACTTATACTGCATCTCAAGGATTATTACTAATGATTCCTAATATGTATAAAATAGCAGGAGAAATGCTTCCTTGTGTTATAAATGTAGCAGCAAGAACATTAGCTAGTCATTCTTTATCAATTCTAGGAGATCATCAAGATGTATATGCATGTCGTCAAACAGGTTTTGCGATACTTGCATCATCTTCAGTTCAACAAATAATGGATTTAACTGCAGTACCATATCTATCATCCTTAGATGGTAAAATACCATTTATTAACTTCTTTGATGGATTTAGAACAAGTCATGAACTTCAAAAAGTTGAAGTTATTGATATGGAAAAAGTTAAAGAATTAATTAATACTGAATCATTAAAAGAATTTAAAGATAAAACATTAGCTAATAATATAGTTACAAGAGGAACAAATCAAAACGATGATATTTTCTTCCAAATAAGTGAATCAAGAAATAGATATTATGATGATTTACCTGATATTGTTAATAATTATATGGAAGAAATAGGTCATATAACAGGTAGAACTTATAAACCATTTAATTATTATGGATCTAAAAAAGCAGAGAAAATAATTATAGCTATGGGTTCTGTTTGTGAAACTATTAAAGAAACTATAGATTTCTTTAATAAACAAGGAGAAGAACTAGGTTTAATTGAAGTTCATTTATATAGACCATTTAGTTCTAAATACTTAAAGAAAGTATTGCCTAAAACAGTTAAAAGAGTAGCGGTACTTGATAGAACTAAAGAGAATGGTTCTAGTGCACCATTATATTTAGATGTACTAGATGCATTAAAAGATATGAATCTAGATATAATAGGTGGTAGATATGGATTATCTAGTAAGAATACTACTCCATATCAAATTAAAGCTGTATATGATTTTCTAGATGATAAAAAGAGATTTAATGGATTTACAATTGGTATATTTGATGATGTAACTAATTTAAGTCTTAAAGAAAAGAAATTTGATTATTCAAATGATTGTCATGAAATATTAATATATGGATTTGGATCTGATGGAATGGTTAGTGCATCTAAAGATATTATTAAAATTACTGGAGGAAGCACTAAAGCATATACACAAGAATATTCTGAATATGATTCTAAAAAGTCAGGAGGGCTTACTAAGTGTCATTTAAGATTCTCTAAAAAACCAATAAGAAGTACTTATTATGTAGATCATCCATCAATAGTAGTATGTACAAAAGATACTTATTTAAATAAATATTATATGTTAGATAAATTAGAGAAAGATGGAATATTCTTAATAAATACTTCAATGAATGAAGAAGAATTATTTAATAATATGACTAATCGTGATAAAAAGATTATCATGGAAAGAAATATTAAAGTATATGCTATAAATGCTACTAAAGTAGCTATGAGTGTAGGTCTTGGAAATAAAATAAATACTGTAATGGAAACGGCAATATTTAAATTATCTAAGATAATACCATTTAAGTTTGCTAAAGAACAATTAAAGGCTAATTTAGAAGCTATGTTTGGTAAAAAAGGACCAGATGTAGTAGAGAAGAATGTAAAAGCTATAGATGAGGCATTAGATAACCTTGTAGAGGTAGATACAAGTAATATTAAATTAAATGAATTACCAGATTATAAAAAGACAGTATTTGATTTAATAGATGCTAAAATGGGTGATAAATTAAGAGTTAGTGAAGTTGAAAAATATATAGATGGAACATTTGAAGGAGGAACAGCTAAAAATGTTAAGAAAAATATAGCTGATTTAATCCCTATATATGATTCATCTAAATGTGTTACATGTAATCAATGTTCATTTGTATGTCCTCATGGAGTTATTAGACCATTTTTAATAGATGAAGAGGAATTTAATAAATTACCAGATAGATTAAAAGAAAAAACAATTCCAGCTATGATACCTAATCAAAATTTAAAATTCATAATTGGAATTAATATAGAAAATTGTACTGGATGTGGATTATGCTTTAATACATGTCCTGGTAAAAGAGGAGATAAAGCTATTAAAATGGTTCCTGCAAGTGATGCGAGAACAAAAGAAAATATTGAAGAAAATGAGTATCTATTCAATAATATTGTTGAGAAAAAGAACTTATTGAATCCAAATACTGTTAAGGGAAGTCAATTTGTTAAACCTAAGTTCGAATATAGTGGTGCTTGTGCAGGTTGTGGAGAAACTCCATATATAAAACTATTAACTCAACTATTTGGAAATGAATTAGTTATTTCTAACGCTACTGGATGTTCATCTATTTACGGTGGAAATATTCCAGCTACTCCATACAGTGTTCCATGGGCTAACAGTTTATTTGAAGATAATGCTGAATTCGGATTTGGAATGGAAATAGCTGATAGAATTAGAAAAGATAAAATAAGATCAATTATTGAAGAAAATATTAATACTATTCCTAAAGAATATCAAGAAATATGTGCTAGTTATTATAAGAATTTAGATTATGAATCTAGTTGTTTATTATATGAAGCAGTAGAAAACTTAAAAATACCTGAACTTATAGAATTAAAAGAGTTTATTAAAACTAAATCTTACTGGATTCTAGGAGGAGATGGATGGGCATATGATATCGGATATAATGGAGTAGATCATGTCTTATCTAATAGAGAAAATATAAATATCTTAGTTCTAGATACAGAAGTATATTCTAATACTGGTGGTCAATCATCTAAATCTAGTAAAGTAGGTTCAATTGCTAAATTTACAGCAGGTGGAAAAGAAAACTTTAAAAAAGATTTAGCAAAAATCGCTTTAACTTATCCACATGTATATGTTGGAACAATCTCACTTGGAGCTAATATGCAACAAGCGATAAATACTTTAGTTGAAGCTAAGAACTATAATGGACCTTCAATAATAATTGCTTATGCACCATGTATATCTCATGGAATACTTAAAGGAATGAGTAATACTATAGAAGAAGAAAAAGAAGCAACAAGAGTAGGTTATTTTCCAATATTTAGATATAATCCAGAAACAAAAGAATTTAAATTAGATAGTAAATCTGAATTTAATGAATATATAGAATTCTTAATGGGAGAATCTAGATATAGAAATCTTAAAAAAGTAAATCCTGCTAAAGCAGATGAGATGTATGAAACAAACAAGAATAATGCAATAGATAGATATAATTATTATAAAAAACTAAGTGAAAAAGATTCGTAATAATGAATCTTTTTTTCTTTGAAATAAAATATTAAATATGTTATAATATGCAACAGGAAGTGGTGAGAATGGTACCGTTATCTGAAGTTAAGGGAATTGGTCCGAAAACTGAGATGCTATTTAATAAAATAGGTATTACTAATGTAGATGAATTAGTTAGTCATTTTCCTTTTCGTTATGATGTATTAAAAAGAAGTGATCTATCTAAGGCAGAAGAAGATGAAAAAATAATAATGGATGGAAAAGTAGAAAGTATTCCATTAATAGTTAGATTTAAAGGAGGACTTAATAAGTTAAACTTTAGACTAGCAAGTAATAATGGACCAATAGGGGTTTCTATCTTTAATAGAGCTTTTTTAAAGCCTCAATTAACAATAGGTACTAATGTAATAGTGCTTGGTAAATATGATAAAACTAAAAATATTATTAATGCATCAGATATTAAATTTGGAACTTTAGGTAATGAAGAAAAAATAGAAGCAGTGTATCATTCAACATCAGGACTTACTCAAAAAAATATATCTAATTATATAAATATATGTTTATTAAAATACGGAAATGATTTAGAAGATAATATACCAAAATATTTAATGGATAAATATAAATTTTCTAATAAAAAGACAGCATTAAATATAGTACATAATCCACCTAGTTTTGAAAAATTAAAAGATGCAAGTCTTAGACTTAAATATGAAGAATTATTTGAATTTATGTTTAAAGTAAATTATCTAAGACTTGATAAGGAAAAGAAAGAATCAGGAATTACAAGAAATGGTGATATAAAAGATTTAGATGATATTATTAATGGATTATCATTTAAACTTACAGGTGATCAAAATAAAGTATTAAAAGAAGTTATAGATGACTTAAATTCAAATAGAAAAATGAACAGAATTATTGAAGGAGATGTAGGTAGTGGTAAAACTATAGTTGCTTTTCTTTCAATGTATTATAACTATTTATGTGGATATCAAAGTGCTTTAATGGCACCTACTGAAATACTTGCAATTCAACACTATAATAATATAAAAGAGTTGTTTAAAAATAAAAAAGTAAATATAGAATTATTAACAGGATCTGTTAATAAAAAAGATAAACAAAATATATATAATGGTTTAAAAGATGGGACAGTTAATATAGTAATTGGAACCCATGCTTTAATTCAAGACGAAGTAGAATATAATAACTTAGGTTTAGTAGTAACAGATGAACAACATCGTTTTGGAGTTAATCAAAGAGCTAATTTAAAAAATAAAGGTAAAAGACCAGATGTACTTTATATGAGTGCTACGCCTATTCCTAGAACTTATGCCTTAACTATTTATGGGGATATGGATGTATCTATTATTAAAGAAATGCCTAAAGGAAGAAAACCTGTTAAGACATATGTTAAGAAGAATAAAGATATGAAAGAAGTACTAGAAATGATGTATGAAGAATTAAAAAATAAACATCAAATCTATGTAATAGCTCCATTAATAGAAGAATCTGAAAATATAGATTTAACAACGGTAAATAATTTAAAAGATAAAATGAATTTAGCTTTTGGCTCTAAATTTAGTATTGATATAGTTCATGGTAAGATGGCTTCTCAAGCAAAAGACTTAATCATGAATGAATTTAAACAAAATAAAGTTAATATATTAATAAGTACTACGGTTATAGAAGTAGGAGTAGATGTACCTAATGCTACTATGATGGTAATATTTGATGCAAATAGATTTGGGTTATCTACTTTACATCAGTTAAGAGGAAGAGTAGGTAGATCAGATTTGGAATCTAAATGTATATTAATAAGTGATGTGGATACTAAAAGACTTGAGATTATGGAAAATACATATGATGGTTTTGAAATATCAGAAGAAGACTTTAAATTAAGAGGATCAGGAGATATATTTGGTACTAAACAAAGTGGAGATATGCAATTTAAAATAGCTAATTTAAAATCAGATTATAAGATACTAGCTCAAGCTAAAAAAGATTCTATGGAGTATTTAAAAGATAAAAATACTGATGGTGATGAACTAAAACAAAGGCTTATAAACAAAATAGATGTAAAATAAAAAATCAATTGATAAAAATAATTGATTTTTTTATTTTTATATTATATTATTAAATTACATAAAGATAGACAATAATCTTTATGTAGAAGAAGCACATTACGGACTTAATGTGATGTGTAATTCAACCAAAACCCCCTGAGAGCCCGAAAGGGCTCACTTTTTGTTTACAAGGATTTCAAGCCTTTAGCAATTTTCTAATTACTAAATAAACTACCAAGTCGATGGTAGTTTTTTTAATTTATTATAGTATTATTAAGTTTATCTATAGCATTTTTAAAAGTATAATAAGTTTTGTAGAAAACTACATACCAAGTATACGAATATTACGATGTAATTAATTTACACATTTAACAGCAACAAACTACTAAAAAATTGTAATATAGGAAATAAACTATGTATAATTAAGATAGAATAGATAAGGAATCGGATGTGTAAAGTATGAAAAAATTATTATTACCAATTTTAATACTTATATTGTTTATACCATTTTATGTTAATGCAGAAACCTGTGATACAGATAAAATTACTATTGAAAATATATCACTTGAAAGTAAATCTGATAACGTAGAAGAAATAGATGAAACAACAGCAAATGGTAAAAACATTAATCTTAATCTATCCATGTCAGAAGTTGGAGATAATATAGAATATAAAATTGTTGTAAAAAACGATTCTAATGAAGACTATGAATTAGATAAAAATAGTTTCAATATTAATTCTGATTATATTAAATATACACTTGAATCAGAAGATGATACTAATATAGTTAAAGCTAATTCTAGTAAAGTAGTTTATCTAAAAGTAAATTATGCAAATGAAGTACCAGATGATGCTTTTGAATCCGGAATATATAATGATAATAAAACTATGACATTAAATATGTCTACTGGAGATACAATAAATGTTCCAGATACATTAAAAAATCCAAATACTGGAGTACAGTCATATATTTTAATTTTATTTATAATATTGTTGATTAGTATCACTACATATCTATTATTAAAGAAAAAGAAATATGCTAAATTTATGATTCTAATAATTGGTACAGCAATTATATTTCCAATAAGTATATATGCTTTATGCAAATGTGAAATAAAGATTGAATCAAATGTCAAAATTGAAAATAATTTATTTACTGGAACGTTGTATAGATATAATAATGTTAAGTTAAGAAACGGTTCTAACATATCCGGTTATTTATTAAAAAGTTCCGATGTTTATAGAAATTTCTTATTTAATAGTAAAGAAGAATGTAACGCTAGTATTATTAATGATGAAGTATGTGAAAAAGTTAAAAAATCTATATTTAATTATCCAGGTTTCTCTATGGACAAAGAATCACTAGATAAATATGTATATTTACGTCATGATGTAGTTGATAATATAATTAAAAATACATATATATGTTATTTAGATGATTCAGGTGAGTATTGTATGCAAGGTGGAGATAATGGAAATAGTTTTTCATTAAATGAACAAGTAATTAGAGATTTTAATCATTATAATAGTTATTGCAGTATATTTGATAGAGATGGTGAATTTGGTTGCTCAGGTTCTTATGGAATGGAAATGTTCGCCAATATGAATGGAAGTATTTCCGCATACTATATCTTTGGAATGGGATGTGATGTTGCAAGTGATGGTACATCATCATGTTGGAACTATTAAGGTAGATTAGTTATAATCTACTTTTTTGTTTATAGTAAATTAAAAAAGCATAGTAATTTATGCTTTTTTCTTTTTTCTTATTTTATTATTAATTTGTTTTTCTGTATTTTTTACTCCATTCTTAATTTTTATAAAAGAATTCTTTATAAAAGTTAAATTTGGGAAAGATTTCATAACTCTTCTAGTAAAGTAATTATCTTTAAGTACTTTAAATACTTTATTTTTAATTTCATCAGTATTATCTTTTGGTAATTTTGAATATAAGTTCTTTGCAGTACTTGTAATATTGTAAGTAATATTAGCTGATATTATCGTATCTACTAATGTTATTACAAATATTATTATTGATACGATTATTAGTATATTTTCTGGAGTACTATTTAATAACTTGATGATAACTGGATAAAACAATTTCATAATTATTACTCCACCTAGTCCAAACATAAAGGTGAACGGTAAAGTAATTCTTCCATTAACATTATATTTTTCGTCTGAGTAGTCCCACCATCTTACTTTATAAATCTTTTCTAATAAGAAACTAGTTAAATATTCCAGTGTTCCACAGATTACAAAAGATAAAATAAATAATACTATTAAATCATCTTGATATTTACCTAAAAATTTTATAATAAATAATGCGCCAAAACCATATATTGGAAGTATAGGTCCGATTAAGAAACCTCTATTAACTACTTCTTTTGTAGTTATTGATACTATAATTTCTTCTACAATAAATCCAATAAAAGAAAAAATTATAAATAATAAAAATAACTTACTAAATTCTACCATATAAATCCTTTAAAATACTTTTAATACTCTTTTTATAATAATTCTTCATTTCGATAAGAGTACTATATTTATCAGTTAAAGTAATTAAATAGGTTTCTTTATATTTAGGTAATTTAAATGTTACTGGCCACATATGATTTTCTATAATATCTTTCTCTTTTTTATTTAGTTCAAAATATTTAGAGGCATTTTTATAAGCAATTCTACCATGAGTAAATGCATGCATATTAAATAATCCTGGTTCATGTCCTTCTGTTCTCCAGTCATACAAAAAGAAGTCATGAAGCATACCAGCTCTTGCTGATGCTTTATAATCCAAATTTAACTTCTTTGATATTTTATATGTATAATAAGATACATTTAAACAATGCTCAAAACAATCAATATTTCCATGTTGAGTATATTTTTTCATCTCTAACACTTTTTCATTATTGATTATTGGTTCAATTATATCTAAAAATTCTTGTTCATATTTTTTTTCCATAGATTCATTGTACATCAAATATAATGAAAATTTAATATATATAATTATCTTTTTACAGTTTTTGATAAAAAATATTTAAATTTTATCTGGAATTAATTTATCAAAATATAATAATAACTCTTCTTTAGTATATTTATCTTTATTTTTAATCCAATCTATACCTATATTTACAATACCTCCTATATAAAATTTGGTAATAAAATCTATTGGGATATCAGATTCTATATTATTATCTTCTAATCTATTAGCTAAATCTTTATTACTAACATCAATTAGAAAGTCTATTACAATGCCATTCTTATCATTTTTAAGTATGGACTTATAAGTTTTTCTTTTATTATCGACATTATTTATTAATATTTTTAATAATTCCATAAAATATTGTTTTGTTATACCTTCTTCTATATTTTCCTTTAGTTCATTTTCTAAATTATTTTTTAAATCATTTATCAACGCTAATAAAAGATCATATTTATCTTCGTAATGAGCGTAAAATGTTGATCTATTAATTAATGCTTGATCACATATGTCAGATATTTTAATTTTTTCAAAATCTTTTTGTTCCATTAATGTAGTTAGAGCTTCAAATAATACTTTATTTGTTTTTATAATTCTTAAATCAACTTTGTTTTTCATAAAATCACCTAATAAATATTATATATTATATTTGGTAATTAAACAATTATTCAACAAAAAGTTTGATATCTATACATATATATTATTAATTTGTGTTGGATAATCAACAAAAACGAAAATAATGATGTGTACTTTTAATAGAATAAGTAATAAACTTAATAACTGGATATAGAGGTGAAAACATGAAAAAAATTACTGATTTTATAGTTAAAGGAAGATATGTTTTCTTAACACTTTTTATATTATTAGCATGTTTTAGTTTATATTTATCAACTAAAGTTAATATTAATGAAGATATTATGAAGTATTTACCTAAAACTTCTGAAACTAAAATTGGTAAAGACATTATGGAAAAGGAATTTTCTGAACAAGATACTTCTACTTTAAATGTTATGTTTAAAGGACTTAATGACAAAGAAAAGAAAGAGACTTTAAAAAAATTAGAAAATATTGAAGGGGTTAGTTCAGTAATTTATGAAAATACTGATGAATATAATAAAGGTAAATATACATTATATATATTAAATGTAGATGATTATGATCATTCAGAGACAGCAACTAATGTTTATGATTATGTAAAAAAACATTTTAAGACAGCTGGAATGAGTGGATCAATATATGAAGAGAATAAATCAATCCTTCAATTATGGATTGTAATATTTGCAATTGCTTGTGCAATGGTTATACTTATAAT
>OCVV012866232.1_pt1 | contig 22366 bp, 18 predicted proteins | sample 1539721 | NCBI WGS metagenome assembly OCVV01 (sample SAMN02144230, study PRJEB22623) | gut metagenome | biome: sheep rumen | host: Ovis aries | place: New Zealand
ATTTTTGTCAGTTTTTGAGGGCGCATAGCGAGCTATGTAACCGAGAACCTTCAGCTCGGCGTAGCCAAAAGTGGCAAAAAGACTTCAAATAAAACAAAAAGCAACCGAAATGAACTCATCATTTATTTGTGGAAATCTAAAAACAGAATTAATAGAACACACCTTTAATAAGTCAAGAAAAAATGAAAAGAATACTATTCGCCTGCATCATGTTGCTGGGTGCCATGCAGATGTGGGCAACAGGTCAGGACGCTGACATCATCTACCTCTACGGAGAGAAATGGTGGTTGCTGTCGAGACCGTTGGACAATGTGCGCGATGTGAAAGCCCGCTTGGCATTGGCTCTGCCTGAGGCACGGAGAAAGACGACTGCCAATCCCGATGGCATCACTTGCATCTGGAGCGTGCAGGGCACACGCTTGCAATTAGACAGCGTGGCGGTGATTGTGGGCAACAACCTCCTCACCTACCCTGCCATTGGGCTGAAAGACCAATTCGAGAAATACTATCGGCAGAACCGCATAGATGCCAGTTGGGTGAATGGACAACTGAGGGCAGCTCGCGGGAAGCAACTCTATTACGAGCATACGGGCTACAACCGAAACTACACGAGCGAAATCTACATTACCTTCAAGCACGGCAAGATGAATGGCATGAAGACGTTCAACAACAGTGTGAGAACCGAGGGCTTCGACTTGACAAACGGCAAGGTGATGCAAGCTTTGCAGGACGGCATGAACGCCCAAGAGTTTTCGGAACTGAGAGGTGCTAGGGTGCTTGCCAAAGTGAGCGACATGGAGATTGACGACAAGGGACAGCTGACCGACTGCAAGGTAGCTATCACCATGCGGAAGAACGGCTACACGTCTGAACTCACGAAGCATCCGCTCGAAGAAAGAGTGAAAACGGCTCTGAAAAACCTGAGTCCGTGGAGAACGCTGAACATCAACGGTGCTGTGGTGATTCCGCACTCGGTGTTCTACTTCCCAATCACGGTGGATTAGCAACTGTTCTTAATACTAAACATCCTAACAATGAAGAAATCAATGATTCTCACCATGCTTCTCATGCTTTGCAGCATGGGAGCATTTGCACAGAACAAAGCAACTGCTGATGCTGCTTCTGACTCTGTGAAGATTTTTCTCGGCAACTTCACGAAGTTTGTCAGCCAAATTGAGGTGAACGATTCCACCACGGAGGAAGAGTACGAAGAACTCGACCTTCGCTACAAGAACTTCAACAAGCTCTACACCGGGAAATTCAAAAAACAGATGACGAACGAGCAGATTTCCACCTTCACCAAGTACAAAACACGCTACAAGATGAAGGTGCTGGACCACAAGCTGGAGAAGAAAACGGGACGACTCTCACAGAAGGCAGACACCATCGGACACAAGATGGGCGAGGGCTTGAAGAAAGCTGGCTCGGAAATCGGAGGATTCGTGAAAGGACTCTTCAGCAAGGACTAATTACGTATGCTTTTTCTTAAAAGGTCTAAGGTCAAAGGTCGAGGGTCAAAGGACTAAGGTCTAAGGTCTAAGGACTAAGGTCAAAGGTCGAGGGTCTAAGGTCTGAGGCTGCATTTGTTTTTTGGCCTTTGACCTTAGACCTTCGACTTTTGACAGTTGAAATTTTTTATTTAATTTCCATGACGATTCTAATTGTTATCCCCATCTTGATGCTGCTGATGTTTGAGCTGGGACTGACGCTCAAGCCAGCAGACTTCCAGATGATTCTCAAGCGCCCGAAGCCTGTGTTTGCAGGACTCATCGGGCAGCTTCTTTTTCTGCCCATCATCGCTTTCTGCCTCGGTTGGGCGTTCCATCTCAACCCTGTGTTCTTCATGGGTGTAGTGCTGATTGCCTGTTGCCCTGGCGGTAGTTCGTCGAATGTGTTTTCCATGCTTGCCAAAGGCGATGTGGCACTGAGCGTGAGTCTCACGGCTTGCAGCAGCATCATCACGCTTTTCACCATTCCCCTCGTGATGGGTGCAGCCACCCATCTCATTCCTGGCACGGAGGAAAGTGTGATTCATCTGCCTATCGGCAAACTCATCGTGCAAAACATCGTTCTGGCGCTGTTGCCCATCATCGTTGGCATGGGAATTCGTGCCAAATGGAAGAAAGCAGCACAGAAGATGAACAATGTGCTCAGCAAAATCGCCCTGCCTCTGCTGGTCCTGCTCGTCGTTGTGTTCTACGTTCAGAACAGTCATCAGATTCTTGATAATCTGGCAGAACTGGGCATCATCATCACGCTTCTCATTCTGCTGTCGATGGGTGGCGGTTACGGACTTTCTCGCGCAGCAAAGCTCACACGCAAGGAACAAAAGACACTCATCATCGAAATCGGTATGCAGAACGCAGCACAAAGCATCGCCATTGCCTCCAGCCCCTTTGTGTTCAACAACGAAACAATGGCAATTCCTGCCATCATCTATTCGCTGATGATGAACATCATCCTCATCAGCTATGTGCTGGTGGTGAAGAGGAAGGCTTGAGGTTTTTTAAGAAGGGCTAAGGAAACTTATGAGGACAAGGAAGACTATGGAGAGTAGGAAGACTAAGCCCCATCAAAAAAAAGACTGGCACCGAAGTGTCAGTCTTTCTTGATATTGTGTATTGTAAACTTATTCTGTTATTCCCTTGATTAGAATGCGTAGTAAACACCGAACTTGAGAGCGTTGCCATCAACATTGAAACCAACGTTAGAGTCCTTGTAGTCACCAAGCTTATACTGCTTGAAACCAAGACCACCGAGGCTTGCTACGAATGTAACCTTGTCAGAAGCAGCGAACTTAACACCTGGACGAACACCAATGCCCCAAGTAGTTGCATTGTCCTTAGACTTAGCAATGAGACCATTATCATCCAAACCCAAGTTAGTAGTACCTACGCTGAAACCGAAGTCAAGGAAGAAACCAACCTTACCAGTTGTGTAGTATGTGTAACGAGCGTATGGGTTGATAGAGAAAGTGTTCATTGTGTCACCATCCTTCACAGAAATCAAAGACTCGTTGAGAGCGAGAGCGATGTCCCATTTGTCACTGAGAGAGTAACCAATTTCAGGAGCGATAGTGAAAGTAGTGTTAGAAGCATCACCACCATGCTTTACTGATTCCTTTTCGTAGTTGAAACCGAGGCTACCGCCTAACCATACCTGTGCGTTAGCACTGAGAGATGCAACTGCTACGAGAGCTGTAAGAATAATCTTTTTCATAATTCTAATTGTTTTTTAATAGTTAAACAATCCTTTTTACTTTACTAACTTTACTTTACTTTTTGTTATCCTTTTCGGAACAATTTTGTTGTCCTTGTTTCCGAATTGCGCTGCAAAGGTATAGAGTTTTTTCATTGGTTGTACTCGAAACACGCAAAAATTTTAGAAAAAAATCACTTTTTGCATAAAATTCCTTGAAAAAGCCCCTTTTTCCTGCACAGACCATTAAAGATTGTGCAAGAAAAAGGGGCGACTTTTGCAATTTTCATGCTTTACAACATATTGTGTTCGCACACGCTAAATTTTCGTGCCTTATCGCAATAATTTCCGTGCTGCTTCAATCAAACTGTCTTTTTGTTTCAAAACATCTTCAGAACTGAGCGAAACTTCCACATCGGGGGCTATGCCAAACTCGGTATGTTGCTTCTGAGCGTCGTAATACACCACCGCCGAGTAGCGGACACTCCATCCGTTGGGCAGTTCCAAAGTGAACGGCATACCGCTTCCACCTCCCGTGCTGTCACCAAGTACCGTGACCTGCGGACAGAGCTTCATGCACTTCACAAAGTCGTTCGTCGCACTGAAGCACTGACGATTCGTGAGCACCACGGCTGGCTTTTGCCAACGGATGCCATCGCTGGGCTCCAGATACTCGGGTTCGAGCGAGGAGAAATCGCCATGCCCCTTGCCTGTCTTGTGGCACACATAACCCGTGAGCAGTTTCTCGTTGGTGAAACGTGCAGCCAGGCGATGGGCAGCCGTGAGTTGTCCTCCACCATTGTTGCGCACATCCACAATCATGCCCGAGCACGACTTCAGCTGGTCGAACATCATGGAGAGATTGCCATCGCCAATACCATTCTCAAACGACTCGCAGCGCACGTATGCCACGTTGTCGTCAAGAATCCTGTATTGCAACCCCGATGCAATCTGATAGTCGTTTCCCTTGCCCAAGTATTTCTCAATGAGCTCAGCATTGTAGTTCTTCGGATAGTCCTCGTAGTAGCTCCAATTCCGTCCGAAATCGAAAGCCGCACCGAGGTTCACGTGCCCGTCCTTCAGTTCGCCGAGCATTTGGCAAAGCACTTCGAACAGCTGCAAGTTGTCCATCTTGTCATTCACCTTTGCTGCATAGCGTGAGTGGACTTCGTTCCAATCCACCCCCAAGCGTTGCTGCTTGTAGTCGAAGAAGCAGTAATGCTCGTCCATGATTCGCCACAGGGCTTCGAAGTTGTCGCTTGGCGTGTTCTTATTGGGATAGTCCTCGCCGACACAAGAACTCAGAACAAAGAGCATGAGTATGACATAGAACCCGTATTTCATAATTTTCTGAAGCTTTGAGTGAAACCAATCATCACACAGTGAGAATAGGAATGGTAGTTGATTTTGTTGAAAGTGGATTGCATGAATTCGCCTGCATAGCCCACACGCAGGGCGGTGCGCGAACGGCGCGAAAGAGGCACGTCGAGTGTGAGCAGATGGCGCATGGACGGCATATTCACAAAGTTGGCGAACACAGCATTGCGGTCGTAATTGCCAAGCGAGAACGCTTCGTAGTACGATTGCCCATAATTAGGAGAGAACGCCACACCCACAAAAGGTATCGTCAACTGATAGCGCAATGCAAACGGATGGTGGAAAAGGCGGAAGCGATAAGAGCAAGCCGCACTGAGGTCGAGCATCAAGTCCAGCTTTGCCTGAGCGGGATTGTTGCCATTGCGCTCATTATAGACAGCTCCCAAATAGCCAGACAGCATCGGGCCGACTGCCAACGAGAAGCGCTGCGGACGTGTCGATGTCCAGCCATCCGAAACCGAGCCAACAGGTTTCTGAGGAGTCAAACGATAGAGCCAGCCCAATCCGTAGCGGACTCCCCCAGCCCATCCATGCACATTCCCAGCCCTACTGTCCAGATAAGCACCATGCAGGTCGAGCAAGGTTTGGAAGGTGACACGCGGTTCAGAACCCTTTGACGAGGACGAAAACTGGTTTCCATCAGAATGCTCGTTTCCGTTTTCTTTCCAGAACATTCGTGTGAGTCGATGAGTCTCGCGCATGAGTCGCAGTTCTCCTCCTTTATATATATAAGGAGAGAGATAAGAGTCGAGCACATTGGAGAAACCGCCACCCACCAACCAAGTATGCTCTCTCACCCCCAGTTCACTGACCGACGAAGACTTTGCATCGTACTGGTCCGTTCCCTGAGCAAAAGCACAAATAAAGGCTGACAGCAACCACCACGTTGCCATCAGCCTTTTCCTTTTGAATATGTCTGCCATTGTTTTCGTCATCGCTATTGTTTAGGAACTTTTCAGCGAATAATACTAAGGAGTGCCCTATCGGGCAGAACCTTTAGCTCGGCGTAGCCAAATCCAACAAATCTATTCAAAATCTGTCAAATCTTTAATTTTTTTTCCATAAGGATTTGATTGATTTGTTAAGATTTGAAAGATTTCTCGCCGTAGGCGACTCAAAAAAGATGATTCGTTGAATAGTTACATTGTTTAGCAGTCAACAAATTTCCACAAATTTTCTCAAAATGATAATCACTCTTTATTTGTGCTCCATTTGTGTTCATTTGTTGACTCATTCTTCAGTTTAAAACAGCCTCAGCTGTCCAGTGAGTTCGTCACGGATTTCATCGTCCGACTTCTCGTCGCCACCATCATTTCCTCCGTCGTCGCCACCATCGTCATCTCCACCATCACCGCCGTCGTCATCTTCCTCGTCTGGTTCAGGGAAACGAGTTGGCTCCAATTCCTTCACCTCGTCGAGCGCATACGTCGTGAGACGCTTGCCCTTCGCCTTGAAACCCTTCACGGCAATGAATTCCTCCGCATCCAACTCCTGCGGACCACGGAACGTGTCAGGTTCGGCAAAGCTCAGTTCGAGGCGAGGATAAGGCGTGTCGGTCAGCAAGATGAGCTTCGACTTAGGGTTTTCGCCTACGAAACTCTGCCGTTTGTTCGACTCGTCGAGCAAGAAACGCTTGATGTAAGGCAGATTGTCATTGTCGGCATCGTAGAGCACCGCCGTCCACACCTTGCGAGGGTTGTATTTCTCAATGCGCAGGATGTTCTGCTCATAGTGGTTGTTCAGGTCGAAATTCGTGAAATAGTATTCGCCCGTTGTCAGCACCACGAGAATCTTCTCATCGTTCTGGAACTCGCCGAGGAAGCGTCCGTGCTCGTCGTAGTTGATGCGTTGCACGTCGGGGTCGTACCACACCTTTCGTCCGCCGAGCGTAGAACCGCCGTGCGACTTCAGCTGGATGCGGAACACATCGTGCTTCGTGAGCAGATTGCCACGCGAGGCGCGTCCCTTGATGGCAATGTCGCTGAAATCCTTCTCGAACGTCAGTCGGCGCACCTTGTCATTCGGCTTCAGCGTCACCTTCACCACCTCCGCCTCACCGTTAGAGTTGGCAGTGAAATAGCTGATGCGCGACTTCGGCGTTCCCATCGTCACGTCATATTCCCTGTCGCGCGTCATCGAAGTCACGTTGAACCGCTTGATGTAGCTCACACCCGTAGCACCATCCTTGTAGCACACATTGTAAATCGTGCGCTTGTCGTTCTTCTTGAACACATCCACATGGATGATTTCCGCCTTGCGATGGTCGCGCTTGCATCGTTCGTTCTCACCCACAAACACCTTCTCCGCCACCTTGATAATCTTGTACGTACCGTCGCGGTAGAAGATGATGATGTCGTCGATGTCCGAACAATTCGTCACAAACTCGTCCTTCTTCAGTCCCGTGCCAATGAAACCCTCAGCGCGGTTGATGTAGAGTTTCTGATTAGCCTCAGCCACCTTCGCCGCCTCAATCGTGTCGAACGAACGAATTTCCGTGAGGCGAGGATGGTCGACACCATATTTCTTCTTCAAGTAGCGGAACCACTCGGCAGTCACCTCCACCAGGTTGGCAAGTCGGCGTTCCAGCTCCTCAATTTCGTCTTTCAGTCGGGCGATGAGTTCGTCAGCCTTGTCCTTGTTGAACTTTAGGATGCGCGCCATCTTGATTTCCATGAGTCGGAGAATATCATCCTTCGTCACCTCACGGATGAACATCGGATAGAACGGCGTCAGTCGCTCGTCGATGTACTCGCAGGCAGCATCCATCGTCTTGGCATTTTCAAATTCCTTCGCCTTATAGATGCGCTCCTCGATGAAAATCTTTTCCAGCGAAGCGAAATGCAACTGTTCGAGCAGTTCGCCACGGCGGATTTCCAGTTCGAGCTTAATCAGACTCTTCGTGTTATCCACCGAGCGCTTCAGCACATCGCTCACCGTCAAGAACTGCGGTTTCTTCTCATCAATCACACAGCAGTTCGGCGAGAGGTTGATTTCGCAGTCCGTGAAGGCATAGAGCGCGTCAATCGTCTTGTCCGACGACACGCCAGGCATCAAGTGAATCAGGATTTCCACACCAGCAGCCGTCAGGTCCTCCACCTTGCGCACCTTGATTTTACCCTTCTCCGCAGCCTTCAGGATGGAGTCGATGAACGGACTCGGATGCTGAGGCGAACCCGTCGTCTTGCTAAACGGAATCTCCGTGATGGCAAGCGTCTTGTTGTCGCGCTTCTCAATCTTCGCACGCACACGCACCACCCCACCACGCTGACCGTCGTTGTACTTGCTCACGTCGATGCTTCCACCCGTCGGGAAGTCAGGATAGAGCTGGAACGGCTCGTTGTAGAGATAATTCACCGCAGCATCACAGATTTCATTAAAGTTATGAGGGAGAATCTTGCACGAAAGACCCACGGCAATGCCTTCAGCACCCTGCGCCAACAGCAGCGGGAACTTCACAGGCAAGGCGATAGGCTCCTTATTGCGTCCGTCGTAACTCAGTTTCCATTCCGTCGTCTTCGGATTGAAAACCACGTCGAGCGCGAACTTCGAAAGACGAGCCTCGATGTATCGACCCGCAGCTGCATCGTCACCCGTCAGGATATTGCCCCAGTTGCCCTGGCAGTCAATCAGCAGTTCTTTCTGCCCCAACTGCACCAGCGCATCCTTGATACTCGCATCACCATGCGGATGATACTGCATCGTGCTACCCACGATGTTCGCCACCTTATTATATCTGCCATCGTCCATCTGCTTCATCGCATGGAGGATACGTCGCTGCACAGGCTTGAATCCGTCCATGATATGAGGCACGGCACGCTCCAGAATCACGTATGAAGCATAGTCCAGAAACCAGTTCTGGTACATCCCACTCAGATGGTGCGTAATGCCATCCTTGTTTTTCGTTGGGTCATAGTCCGACTTCGGCGGCATCTTACCACCGCCCTCCACTGTGTCTGGCGCATCAACGCCAAAGTCATCCTTCTCGTTATCGTCTTCCTTCATTGATTATCATCTTCGAGCCAGCAAATTGGCCCATTTATTTACATTTGCCGACAAAGATAGTGTTTTTTTTTCACAAAAACTTGATTTTACGCCAGCAATTTCTTACTTTTGCACTCACTTCACTCAGAAGCGTTCAACGAATGCCAAAGTGAGGTTTTCATAAAAAAGACGTTTCCGCAACGTTATTTTTCAAGCTTTTAAATCTCGCAAATTTAGACCCATTGAGAAAATTAATTGTTAGGAAATGTCCATGGTATAGCGTAATAGCATACCACTTCATGCTTCACACACATCCTTTCCCCCGAAAGGCATGTGTGTATGCATGGAGTTAGTATGCGTATTTGCATACAGCAGACGTGGGCAAAACCTAAACGATAATCTTTCAATGGAGGCAATGCGAGAGCCTAAAAGCTTAGATTATGACAATGGTGTCCCCCACGTCTTTCCTTTAGGACTCGGCTCAAGAAGGGGGAGAAGAGCCACAATTCTAAGCCATCTCGCTATGCACTTAGGCAACATGATTCGTGAAGAAATGAAACGGCAGGGCAGAACTACCGTCTGGTTGGCACGTGAACTCAGTTGCGACCGCACCAACATCTATCGTATCTACGAAAAACCATCCATCGACATCTCCCTTCTCATGCGCATATCCCACATCCTCCATGTCAACTACTTTGAAATCCTGTCGAAAGAGTACGACAAGATTCTCAAGAAAAAATAACAACACACACAGATATGATATGTCACGCAGAACCCCATGTTCTACGTGACATTTTTTATATCTGCCAACCAATCGCACAAAACGACTCATCCCGGCTCAGAATCATCAGATAAACCAGTGCAATCCGTGATTCTTAATAACACATAGACTTCGTCTTGATTATCCCGATTGAACTGATTAAAATGATTATCTTTCTATTTGATAATCAGAGAAATCCGTTTAATCCCTTTAATCCAGCACGGCAGTGCGATGTTTTTAATAATAATCTGATGAATCCCCATGCCAACGAACGTTCATTTTGTTTCCACCGAACCTTCAATCCCCAGTCAACGAACGTTCGTCATCCCCCAGTCGAAGGTTCATACCTCTTTCCTCTCATTTATTCTACGGAGGATAGGAGTTTAGGAGTTTTTTAAACCTAACGATAACCATAACCATAACAGTCACCAGAATGGAATGTTTAAAGTTAAGGTTATGGTTAAAGTTAATAATTATTTCCTGCTCATTCGTGTCAATTGGTTGACCCATAAAGAAAATTTAGTACATTTTGCCAATTTGGCTACGCCGAGCTAAAGGTTCTTTAGGAGATTTATTTCGTGTTCATTTGTGTCAATTTGTTGACTCTTATCCTATACTCCAATACTCCGTAGAAATTTTATTACGTGCTCATTTGTGTCAATTTGTTGACTCTTATCCTATACTCCAATACTCCGTAGAAATTATATTACGTGCTCATTTGTGTCAATTTGTTGACTAACAAACACTGACAGCCTGTAGTTCCTTACCTATTTGGGCAATCTCCTCCAGGATTTGCCGTTCACGCTCCTTCGATGGCTTCTTCGTGCCATTGATGTACTGAGCCATCAGACTCTGATTGATACCCAATCTGCGGCTGACAGCAGAAGCGTTCAGCTCAGGATGAGAGAGGAAAACAAGAGAAATGCCTGTTGGCTCAGGGTCGTCATACTCAAAACTCTCAAACGACACATCCTCGTCAAGCTGATACCAATGGATGCCCTCATCGTCCATCTCGTAGTCGGCACGTTCCTCAACAGAAGCATTGCGCAGACGACGATAGTAGAGCAAAGACTGCCACAGCGTCCTACCGTCATCCGTCAGACCATAAATGCGGTCACCATCAAACCAAATCTTAGAAATCTTCATTTGTCACGTTCCTTCCAAAATATTCGTTCCACTTTTCAATAGCGAGTTCCTTGTTTTCTTCCAGCACCATTTCAGCAGCTTTGATGTCTTTCGGCTTCAATCCTTCGTTCTTCACCAGCACAATACCTTCAGGCAATATCTCAAACTTAGCCCTTCCATCAGCACCTTTCACATGCACATGAATTGGTTCATGCTCACGGGAATAGAAGAAAAACCTCATACCAAACATTCTTAGTATTTCGGGCATAATCTTTAGTTTATTAAATGTTACACCGCAAATGTAGGTAATTATTTTATTACCAACAAATTTCTTACACCTTTTCTCCACAAAACATTAAATATTCATTTATTCTACGGAGGATAGGAGTTTAGGAGTTTTTTAAACCATAACGATAACCATAACCATAACAGTCACCAGAATGGAATGTTTAAAGTTAAGGTTATGGTTAAGGTTAATAATTATTTCATGCTCATTCGTGTAAATTTGTTGACCCATAAAGAAAATTTAGTACATTTTGCCAATTTGGCTACGCCGAGCTAAAGGTTCTTTAGGAGATTTATTTCGTGCTCATTTGTGTCAATTTGTTGACCCTAAAATTTTCGAATAATTCGCGGATAATTGGCTACGCCGAGCTAAAGGTTCACGTGCATTCGCGTTTGAAATAAAGAAAAACATAAATGACAGTAAATTTTTCATGAATTATTTCGTGTTCATTCGTGTCAATTTGTTGACTCTTCTCCTATACTCCAATTCTCCGTAGAAAATTATATTTCGTGTTCATTTGTGTCAATTTGTTGACTCTTCTCCAACACTCCAATCCTCCGTAGAATTTTTATTTCGTGTTCATTTGTGTCAATTTGTTGACTCCAAAGAGCTGATTAGCGATGATTTGTTGACGGAGTTTCGGGCTTGTCTGTTGCGGATGATGCAACATGTAGAAACACTCGCTACACACATGCAACCATTCGCGCCTAAAAAAGACGTAATTTTGCAAAGATTTTTAGCTTGTGCATACGCACACGAGGGGTGGAATGTAAAAAAGTGTTGTGTTGGAGAGTGTGCCACAGCGCAGAATGAGACAGATCATCGGTCTTTCAAAGACAATTGAGACACCAATATATTCATTGGAGAATTCAGAAAAACTGCTGCCATGAAAAAGCAGTAGTAATATGGTTTTAAAAATAGCAATGGATGAGCTGGAAGCGACTCATGCGGCTGGCGCATCCAACGAATGGGGTTCGATGCGAATCGCGCCCCCTTTGAATCGAAAAAACCTCACGTTGATTAAAATTCGTACTTACATGAGAGAATGGAACCACAACGCTGAGATTCACGGAGATAAACGAATTTGATATAACATATTTTTTAATTTTAAAACTATTTAAAAATGAAAAAACTATTTACACTTTTGTTAGGTTTAAGTGCATCCTTAGGAGCCTTAGCCTACGTTAATCCAGATGGATTTAGTGGTGTTTCTTTCAAAGATATTGGAAGTGATACACAGTTGATTGAAATGAGTTCGCCAAATGCTCTTTCCGCATGGGCTACAGATGCAACTGAGCTTGGTTATATGGGACAGACCAACAGAACAAAACTGGTGATTACTGGTCCTATGAGTGCAAGTGACTTTACTGCTCTCTCTGGTGATGCTTGGAAGAGTTTTACCACTGTTGACCTCAGTAAGGTGACTGTGACAGACCCTTCTTATATCAGCAACATGAATTTGACGAATGCTCAGACTGTTGTTCTTCCAAGTGGTCTGACTAAGGAGCAGGTTGCAAGCCTTAAGGATGAAGCTAAGAATGTGGTTGCTGGAATCACAGGAGAAACTCTTGAACAAGTAATTCCTCACTATTTTTTTGAAGTGAATGGTAAGAGTTTTGAATATACAGGTGCTGTGGAAGAAGGTCAGACAAGTGTCACTCTTACTGACTATCCTTTGATGGCAAACTTGACGTTAGTTGAAGACTATCCTATGTATAAGTACTCTTATGCAGAAAGCGACCGTGAATATACCATTACAGAAACTGAATATACTAGTCACATGGTAGCAGAGTGGGCTAGTGGTGTTTATTATACCGATTTTTATTCTCCATCAGAACTTGAGGTTAAGCTAACTCAAGATGGTGAAAAAACCTCCTGGCTTTATAATGGTTCTGACGTTGGTGATACTAATCCTAATATAGCTGATAATGTAAGTTATGATGAAGTAACTGGCAAATATACTTTAACCGCTTGGGTTTGGACTAGTAATTTTGGTAACTTACAGACAGGTTGGGAAGTAACTCGCGTTTCTTCTCCTAAATATACTTATAATTGGTTAGATAATAATGGTAATACTTTAACTTTGGATTTTACAGGTAATAGTTACGAAATTGATGGTTCTCCTTATGGCAAAGTATCTTATAGTTCAAATTTATTTAAAATACGACCTACTTCTGTTTATAAATACACCTATACTGATATAAACGGTGAAACTCAGACAGCTGAATTTTCTGCTCCTACAGAACAGATTCAAGCAGGTTCTTATTCTGGTATAGTTGGCTTGACAAATATCCCAGAGACTCAAACTGAATTTGTCGTTGACGGTATGGCTGCATACGTCAAAACTGCTGGAACATTATCAAGCGTTGCTTCCACTATCTATGATTCAAGCGTTAAAACTCAGTATCGTGGAGCTAAGAACATCACGATTATGGGTAACATCAATAACAGTGACTTGACAGAACTGAGTGAAACAAACTTTGGCAGTGTTGAATATCTCAGCATGAAGGATGCTGTGCTTGATGGTAACATCACGGTTACAACCACTATTACTGAGAATGGTCAAGAAAAGACAGTAGTTGTACCAGCCTTTAATATTAAAGGTACAGCTGCCATTATTCTTCCAGCAATCAAGGATGGAACAAGCACTCGTAATGTAAGTAAGATGGAATTAGGTGCTATCCAAGCACAAGGTGGATGGACTCCTGTATATCATTGTCTTTCCTATTTTGACAAGGATGATGCTACCAAGATGTACATCTATGCTTTCGATGCTGCTGTTGCAAAATTAGGTGATGCAGTAAGCAATAATACAGCTATCACATTCATCCCTATGTATAACACGGACGGTGAATTTGCTCAGTTCATGGGTTATCAGCACAACTCTATTGAAGCCTTTGAACCATTCCGCCAGGCATTGGGTGAACTGCCAGCTATTAGCATGGATCTCTCCATCGTAAATCAGTGGATGAATCCTGACTTTACCCATCTTGATGCTAATACTCATTACCTTACAGTTTATGGAAATGTCAACGGAAGTTATAAACCTCAGTATGACTTTACAGGTCTTTCAGAAGAAAGTGTTTTTGATTATCCATCAACTGTTTGGGTTGTTTCCGCTTACAGAGTAGATGAGGCTGATGCTTTTGTGCTTGATGAGAACGGAAATAAAGTACAACGTGTTGACATAGATGGTAACCTTGTATTTGAAGAAGACGGCGTGACTCCTAAGTGGCAGCGTACAGGTGGTGCAACGAAAATTCACTATGCTGGCAAATTCTTGGAAGCTACAGAGCCAACCAATCTTATATATGTTCGCGACCGTAGTGCTGTAACAGGTGCAGACGATGTGACAAGTCTCTTGGATGGTGCAAAGAATTATTTCACCAACGAACAGTTGTATGCAACCCGTCAGATTTTCATTGGTTCTTATAATAACAATGAAATCGCTGAAATCGACAACGACATTCATGGCAATGTGTTCGACTTCATGACCGGTACAAACTTCACTACAGTAACAGTAGGCGAGGGTGATGCAGCCAAGACCTTAGACTGCATTGTGAACCTCGACAACGACAATGTGAAGTACATTCTTCTTCCAGACAACCATGAAGCAGATATCAATGCAACAAGTACTGACAACTGCTCTTTCTCTAATTGTTCTGAACTTCTCTGTGTAGGTGCATATAACACTACTACCAACACTCTCACCACTTGGTCTTCCGCACCAGGCAATGTGTATGCTGTTACATCTAAGATTCGTCCACAGAAAACAGATCGTGGCACAGGCTTGGTTTGTGCTTCTTTGAACAATGTTGTGATGTCGGGTAAGCTGAACCTTGCTGATATTTCGGCAGGGACAGGAAATGGTCTTGACCATGGTCTTGAAGGTGCGGTCGTAAAGAATGCTGATTTGAGCAAGGCATACTTCCCTAATCAGGAAGATATGGTTTTCTGTCCTCAGTATTCTGATGGCGGTGCTTCTTGGGATAAAAACATTGAGACCCTCCTCCTCCCAACCGATCCACGTCAGACATTGATTCCTGCACATAGCCTACATGGTTCTGCTAATCTTAATGAACTTTGCGTTCCATACAACTATGAGACAATTGGAGAGGATGCATTCGGCTTAATGGGAGCAAAGATCATCACAACTACTGATGCAGATGGAAACCTCATTATTGCTGGACGACAGTATAAAGAAACAGATGCAGAGGGCAATTTAATTGACATTGATGGAGAGATTATTCCTAACAAGGGATTAAATACATTCTCATTATCCAGCAACCTGAAATCCATTGGAACAATGGCTTTCTGGACAGGAAACAAGGGCCTGCGAGATGTCTATGTTTTGGCAACAACAGCTCCAAGATGTGCAGCAGATGCATTCAATTCTGAAAACTACTGTGGTAATATCGGTTTCGAAGGTAACTTCAAGCACCCAATCACTCGCGACAACTATCACAATGGCGATGATATTTGGTACACAATTCTCCACTTCCCTTCTGACATTAATGTAAACGAAGCAAAGAAGTACACAGACATCACCCGCGATTACTCTCTCATCGATGAAACTTCAGCATTCGATGGAAAGGGTCAGTTGAAGCATTGGCCAAACCACAGTGAGATTAGCCGTGCTTACGACCAGGCTTTGTCTGGTGTGATTTGGAACGATTGGCCATATATGACTGAGGCTGACTATCAAATCACTTTGGGTGCTCTGCCAGCTGTTTTGGAAGCAAAGGGTTATACTGAGGAAGAGGCAAAAGCCTATGTTGATCATTACAGAAAACTTGGTTATGAAGGTAGCAAGTACGAGCTCCGCGTAACAGACGGTGGTAATGAGGACGGTATCGGTACTATACCTGATGGTACAATCACTGCAACTTACTACAAGGAACTTCAGGAAGGTGTTACCCCACAGACTTGCGATTTCTACGACTATATTGGCTGGCACCAGTTTGTGCTGACGGACTATTATCGCTACGAAGAAATTGAAGTAGATGATACACCTAAGAACTACACGAAGCTTGACTACTATACTTTGTGCTTCCCTTACGACTTGACTCGTCAAGAAGTGATTGACCTTATTGGTGCTCCTAACAAAAATGGCAATACTTTGAATGGACAAGCTCTCACAGAAGATGCATTCCCAGAGGTTTACACTCTGAAGTCTGTCATCCGCAATCAGCAAACCCAACATATTGACTTGGGCTTCAGCAAGGAACTGATGGCAATCGCGAAGACCGGTAAGGAAATCACAGTGACTAATAAAGGATGGGATTACAACAACAATCTGACGACTAACAACAAGAAAGCTGGTAATGACAAGGCTATCTTCCTCAAGGGTGGTTATCCATACTTAGTGAGACCAATCGTGCCAGAAGGTACATCCTTCTCTAACCTTGCAGAATACATGATGTCAATTTCCGATTTGACTGCTGATGACCTTGGCTATCAGAAAGTAACATCTGGTGGTGCCTACATCTCAGTTCCATACAGTTCACAGGGTGTTATTTCAACGGATGAGAATGGTGATCAGTTGAAATGGACAGATGAAGATGGTAACAAACAATATTACTATTACTTCTTCCAGGGAACTTACGAGAATGAGGATCTTCCAAAATATGCTTACTATCTTGGTCAGAAGAATGGAAAGAGATCTTTCTTCTACGATACAACAGGCACTCGCAAGTGGAACCGCTTCTCAGCCATCATTGGTGGTAGGTGCCCAACAGATAATGCTATTACTTATATCGGCTTTGACCATGGTACTTCTTCAAAAACAGTTTCAACTGTTACCATCCTCATGCGCAATGCTGACGACTCATTCAATCCTGCAAACAACGATGTGAAGGTGAACTTCACATTCGAGGGTGAAGATGGCTTCGACGAGACAGTAGCTATCGAGAGCATTAATGGCGAGGCAGTGAATAGCGCAGTTGAAGGTGATGTTTACACTGTAACTGGTCAGTTCGTTGGCAAGTCTGTGAATGGTCTTTCTAAGGGCCTCTACATTGTGAACGGTAAGAAGGTGATGGTGAAGTAATCAAATTGTTTCATAAAAACTAAAAAATATTCAGAAACATGATTAAGAAAAATTATGTCTTTCCTCAGACAGTAGTCAACAAGCAATTTGTGATTGCCCAATGCCTTTGCGTCAGTGGAGAAGGTAGAGATATATCTTACGAAGGTGGAAATGATGGTCCAGGCATGGGCGAAGGTGGAGGCGACGGCGAAGGAAACTTCACAAAGAAGCGCGATGGCAACGACTATGGCAACATCTGGTAATTGATATCAGAGGAACAAAAGACAATAGCAGCAAGGAGCGGGTGACAATATCTGTCAGTCGCTCCTTTCATTCCATTCACAATTGTATCATCCTTTATTCTATTCTGACTTATGAAACATGCCATCTATTCAGTTTTATTCATTCTGCTATCACTTTGCCATTGTAAGGATGCGTATGCCTATGACCTGGCAGTGAAGAACACGGACGGAAAAACCATCTACTATAATTATACAGCGGATAAAAAAAATTTGAAGGTATGCTATTACAATCAGACAAATGCTGTTGATAACGTGAGAGGCACAGCATACGCTGGCAGCATAGTCATTCCCGAGGAGGTGAGCTACAAATCCGTCTCCTACCCTGTTGTTGCCATCGAGGAGGATGCTTTCACGTTTTGCGAAGGAATCACACAGGTGGTGTTACCCTCTTCGGTGAAGTCCATTGAGGAATATGCTTTCTTTGAATGTACTGGCCTAAGCTCCATCGCTCTGCCTGAAGGTCTCGAAAGTATCGGCAATTCTGCTTTCTATCGCTGCCTGGCTTTGGAAGAAATACATCTCCCTGCATCACTCAATAAGGTAGGAGCAACAGCCTTTTCTCTCTGCAAGAACCTCACAAGGTTGACCGTAGCAGAGGAAAACACCACCTTTGACACACGCGAGGATTGCAATGCACTCATTGAGACTGCAACAAATACTTTGCTGATAGGACTCAAAACAAGCTCAATTCCAGCTTCTGTTACTGCCATTGGTGACTATGCGTTCCAGAATGTCGATATCACTTCGATTGATGTTCCTGCCAATGTGAAATCAATTGGAAACTATGCCTTTCGGTATGCTCCTCTTATCAGTTTGACTCTTCACTCAGGGTTGGAGAGCATTGGAAACTTTGCTTTCAACTCCTGCCATTCACTACCATCTGTAACAATACCTTACACCATCAAGACTGTAGGCTGCAATGCGTTCCAAAACTGTACGAATCTTGTCAGTGCAGACATTCCTGCTTCATTGGCACATGTTCCAGACTATTGTTTCGAAGGCTGTGTTAGCTTGACAAGTGTACTTGTACCTAATTCTGTAGAAAGTATTGGTGAATACGCCTTTCGTGGGTGTATGAACTTGAATGAAGCGATTCTCGGTAGTACCATCTCCTCCATCGGTAAATTGGCATTCAGCGAATGTTCATCGCTACGTTCTATAGTGCTTCCTGCTGCTTTGAAAACTGTCAGTTTCTGTTGCTTCCAGTATTGCACCAGTCTTGAAGAGGTAGATTTGGCAAATGTTGAGAAAATTGAGAATTGCGCATTTCAGTATTGCAGTAATCTGAAAAGTGTTGCTCTTCCAAAGACCACGACGTGGATGGGAACATTCGTTTTTTCTGAATGTTCTCAGCTGGAAACGGCATCACTCCCAGAGGGCTTAAAAGAAATGGGATACCTCTGCTTTGAGAATTGTTCAAAGCTTTCAGCATTGTCAATTCCTTCAACTTTGAAGATTGTCCCACGCTATCTCTGCTATGGCTGTACGTCTCTGAAAACATTGAATATCGCTGAGGGTGTGACTCGATTAGAAGAAGGTGCATTCAGCAGTTGCAAGCCTCTCCAAACGCTAACATTGCCTTCAACGCTGACATTCATAGATGTCAATGCTTTCAGAAACTGTAACGCACTGAAAGAAGTTGTTTCGATGATTCCTGCTGAAAATCTTTTCAGCATTGATGAAAGTGTTTTCCATTCCAATAATTACGAAACTGCCAAGTTACTTGTGCCTAAGGGGGCTTCTTCCATATATGCTGAAACCTCCGCTTGGAAGAACTTTAGCCAAATCATCGAGCAATACATCCTTGGCGATGTGAACGAAGATGGAATGGTAGATATAAGCGATGTGGTGGCAGTTGTGAACTACATCCTCAGCACCGACTCTGCAAACATCAATCTCTATGCAGCAGATATGGACGAAAATACTTCCATCGACATCAGCGATGTGGTTGCCATCGTCAACCTCATCCTCGGTCAATGAGAAATTATATTGAACAGTCAACAGACTTCATACCCTCTCTCCACGGAGCGCAGGCATCCCGCTTGCGCTCCGAGTGTGTTTAAAAATCTCTACGGAGTTTAGGAACAAAGGAGATGATAGATAATAAAAGAATAACGGAGGAAGTATTAGGTGATGGATTTTTTCTGAAAAACACTCTCTTATTGTAAAAATTATGTATATTTGCAAACAAATTAACAAATGGAAAGTGAAATGACTACAACAACTACTACAACCAAAACGAAAAGAAGGAAAAGGAAACTCTCACCAGAGGAGAGGAGAAAGGTGAATGCAGCTATCGTTCCTCAAAATAGAAGCATGAAAGCATTTGTTGAACACAGAGGTGAAACTTGGGTGAAAGATCCAATGCTATTGTTATGAGGTATCTTATTGATACAAACATATTCATTTACTTGTCCACAGATAAGGACATGCTGAGTTCTGATGTGGTGGCAATGCTTAGTGAACCAGATGCACTGATTTGCATGAGTGCAGAATCAGTTCGTGAACTGATAGTTGCCTTCAATGCCAAGGGATGGGGCAACAAGCGATGGAAAACCGCTGAGGATATGGTGCGCGACATAGAAGAGACATTTTTTGTGGAGATTCTGCCTATTCAAAAGGAAGTGATGCAAACTTATTCCCGTATGCGTCTCAATAAAGCTATGAATCATAAAGATCCTTCCGACCACGTCATCATTGCCCATGCCATGACGTTGAAGATGCCACTCATATCGAGTGACACACGTTTTTCTTACTACACTCGTCAAGGACTCGATTTCATCTTCAACGAGAAATAGAGCAACAAATAAATTCAATATAATCACAAAAAAAATCTCTACGGAGTTTAGGAACAAAGGAAATGATAAACGAATAACCCTAATACTCAGGAGAACTTATATGAGTCAACAAATTTACACAAACGAACACGAAGATATATCTAAGAACCTTTGAATCGATCAAGCCAAAGAAAAGAAAGGAAATGTATAAAAATGTGGCAATAAATGCAGATAGGAGTAAGATTTAATGAAAGAAAATTGTAAATTTGCAACCAAAGAAAATGTCACAAAAAAACCCGGATTCATCACCAGCATCTGAATATCTGGGAGAGGAACTACCGGGACTGCACTGCAAATATACACATATTCATGGAATTAAACAAGCAATTCTTCGAAAAAGTTTTCTCCACGAAGAGAATGGAACGATATTCCCCAATGAATCCATTTGTTGGAATTTGTCACGTATTGAAGAAATACATGCAGAGATTCTGAAGGTGATAGGCTGGATGAATTGTGATTTGCCCGAATGGGTAAAGACTCACGAGCGTTTTGAAAACGTCTGTGCAGAGATAAGAGAGTCTATGGAATGGAATTCATAGCAATGAATCAGTCAATAAATAGACTACGTCAAGCTATAGATTCACGAAGAAAAAATCTCTACGGAGTTTAGGAACGAAGGAGATGATAAAGAAAAACTCCTATGATCCTAAACTCCGTAGAGATTTTATTTTTAAACCCACCTACAACCTACAACACTTGGGAGAGGCGGTGTATGAAGTCGTCGGCTTCGGACTGAGTGAGACAGAGAGGTGGAAGAAGACGAAGGACGTTGGTGCCAGAGCAACCTGTGAAGCAGTGTTGCTCGTGGACGAGACGGTTACGCACGTCCTTGTAAGGAATGTCGAGTTCCACACCAATCATCAAACCACGTCCACGAACATCCACCACGTGAGGAAGATGAGCTTCCTTGAGGCGCTTGATGAGGTAGTCGCCCACTTTGGCTGCGTTCTCCACAAGGTGCTCGCTTTCCATCACGTCGAGTACGGCAAGAGCTGCTGCACAAGCGAGGTGGTTGCCTCCGAAGGTGGTACCCAATTGTCCATAGACAGGCTGGAACTTTGGAGAGATGAGCACGGCAGCCATTGGGAAACCGTTGGCAATGCCTTTGGCTACGGTGATGATGTCGGGTTTCACATCGAGATACTGATGTGCGAAGAATTTTCCACTTCTGCCATAGCCACATTGGATTTCGTCGCAGATAAGGACAGTGTTGTAATTGTCGCAGACAGTGCGGAGTCCCTGAAGGAATTCAGGGCTGACCATGCGGATGCCACCGACACCTTGAATGCACTCGATGATGCAGGCACACACATCGCCCTTCTCAATCTCTGCCGTCCAAGCAGCGAGGTCGTTGAGGGGAAGGTAAGTGACGTGCCCATTGGCATTGATAGGCGCAATGATTTTAGGATTAGCCGTTGCTTCCACAGCGAGGCTGGTGCGGCCGTGGAAAGCCTTTTCGAGGGACAGGATGCGAGTGCGGCCATTGTAGAACGATGCCAGTTTCATGGCGTTCTCGTTGGCTTCAGCTCCCGAGTTGATGAGGAAGAGTTGATAGTCCTCATAACCGCAGGCTTTGCCGAGTCGTTCGGCAAGTTGCTTCTGCAAAGGGTTCTGCACGGAGTTGGAATAGAAGCCGAGTTTGTTGGCTTGCTGTGTGAGAGCCTCCACGTAGTGTGGATGGCAATGACCGATGGAGATGACTGCGTGGCCTCCGTAAAGGTCGAGGTATTCCTCGCCTTTATCGTCCCACACTTTGCATCCCTTGCCGTGGTCGATGGCTATGTCGAATAAGGGATATACGTCGAAGAGAGTCATGATTGAGAAATAATGGGGGTGATGGGGTTGATGGGATTTATGGGAAGAATGGGGTTAATGGGAAGGATGGGAAAATTCTTCATTCATCATTCTACATTCTTCATTCTTCATTCATCATTCTTCATTCTTCATTTAAAAAGCAGTGGCTTTGAGCATGAGGCCAGTTCGTTCGTCGAGACCGAACATGAGGTTCATGTTCTGCACGGCTTGACCTACTGCACCTTTGAGAAGGTTGTCAATCATGGAGGTGATGACTGCCTTGTTGCCAAATTTGTCGATGTGGATGAGGGCTTTGTTGGTGTTCACCACTTGCTTGAGGTCGAGCGACTTGTCGATGTAGTGGGTGAAGGCAGCATCCTTGTAGAAGTCCTTGTAGAGTTCAGCCAATTGTGCTGCCGACGGGTTGGTGTCCGTGCCTTCTTCGCCTTGGAAGGTGACGACTTCTGTGCAGAAGATACCACGCGGAAAGTCGCCGCGATAAGGGATGAAGTCGATGGTGTAGGCTCCGTCTTGTTCTTCACGAGGCAGGAGCGGATTGATGGCACGACAGGTGCTACCCTTGTCGGCAGGAGCAAGTTCGTTGAGCGACTGGCAGATTTCGTGCAAGTGCTGATGATTGAACACCTTATATATACTAAGGTTGTTGTTTCGCCACGA